>Ga0208958_1001740_pt1 | contig 20525 bp, 17 predicted proteins | sample RifOxyB1_FD_184032 | JGI IMG/M metagenome (GOLD analysis project Ga0208958, IMG submission 184032) | Soil microbial communities from Rifle, Colorado - Rifle Oxygen_injection B1 (SPAdes) | ecosystem: Environmental > Terrestrial > Deep subsurface > Rock core/Sediment | place: Rifle, Colorado... | reverse complement strand
ACGTCGGCGGCTACTTCCCGCAGTACCGCGCGCTCAACGAAAGCCACTGCACCACCATCGTCGACTTCAAGAACGCCGACGTGCAGGCGCAGAACCTGGAGCTGAAGCACTTCATCGACAGCGTGCTGGATGGCCGGGGCAAGGTGCTGGATGCCAGCGAGCAGGACGACAAGGCCGACAAGGCCAAGCCGTTCAACCTGCTGTACTGGCTGGTGGACCAGTTGCTGGGTTGAAGCATGAAAACCGGGGCCGTCCGACGACGGTCCCGGTGGAGGATCGCGGATGAAGAAGCTGCTGACATGGCTGGTACCGTGCCTGGTGCTGCTGGCCGTCGTGGCGTGGTGGCGGCCAGACGCCACGGCTCCGGTCGCCACCGACGCCGTCGTCACGAGCGGCGAAGCCGGCACGGAACCCGCGCTGGAGACCCTGCAGGCGACGCCGCAGGCGCAGGCATATCGCGAGCGGCAGCGCTTCGAGGCGGACGCGCGCGACTTCTTCGCCCGCGCCTCCGCGCTGGGCGCGGTGGAACGCAGCGAGCGCGCCGGCCGCCTGACGCAGCAGATCGACCGCTATGAAGCCGGGGGTGGACTGTCCGCGGGCGAAGCCGTGCTGCTGAGGACGGCCCTGGTCAGGGCCACCGTGGAGGATCCCGCGCAGCAGGCGGAAGAAGTCGCCGCGATCGCCGACCGCTACCGCGCCCACGCCGACCGGCGCATGGCCGCCTTCCTCCAACAGCAGCGCAACGACCCGCGCTTCCAGACCTACAAGGCGCGCGAAGCGCAGGTCGTGGCCGAGGTCGCGGCCATGTCGTCCATCCCCGCCGGCCTCACCCGCGACCAGTACCTGCGCCGGCGGCTGCAGGAAGAGCGCGAGCGTGCGTACGCGCCGTAGCCGCATGAGGATGGATGTGGGAGCGACGTGAGTCGCGATGACGCTCTACAGGTGATCCATCGCGACTTACGTCGCTCCCACACGCACCCTCAGCCCCGCACCTGCCACGGCCGCTCGCGGATGCGGTACAGCACCAGGTAGACGCCAGACACCCACGCGACGCCGGCGGCCCAGCCGCCGAGGATGTCGGAAGGATAGTGCACGCCCAGGTAGATGCGCGAGGCACCGACGGCCAGCGCGAACAGCGCGGCCAGCACGACGGCCGGCCAGCGCAAGCGCGTGTGCCAGCACAGCAGCACCACCACCATCGCCAGCGTCGCCGAGCCCATCGCGTGGCCGCTGGGAAAACTGAAGGTGTGCTCGGGCGCGATGGACTCCCATAGCGCGGGGCGGTCGCGCTGGAAGAACTGCTTGGTCGCCATGTTCAGCAGGGCCGACCCGCCCAGCGAGACGCCGGCGAAGGTGGCTTCGCGCCAGCGGCGCGCGGCCAGCAGGCCCAGCGTCAGCACGATGTCGGCCGGGACCACGCCCCACTGGTAACCGAGCGCCGACACCACCACGAAGAAGCGGTCCAGGGTCGGGCCGGAAAGCGCATGCGCCTGCCAGAGCAACGCATCGTCGAAGTAGAAGTCTTCCAGCTCGTGGATTTCGTCGGCCAGCTCGACGAACAGCCACAGCGGCGCCATCAGGCAGAGGAACAGCAGGACCAGGCGCCGGCCGTGTTCGCGGAACAGGCCGGCGATGAAGCGCCGCCCGTTCGCCAGCGTGTCAGCCGGCAGCACGCGCGTACTTGGCCTGGACGTAGCCGTCGATCAGGGCGATGAATTCCTGCGCGATGTTCTCGCCGCGCAGGGTGACCTTCTTCTCGCCATCGACGAACACCGGCGCCGCCGGCGCCTCGCCCGTGCCCGGCAGCGAGATGCCGATGTTGGCGTGGCGCGATTCGCCCGGCCCGTTCACCACGCAGCCCATCACCGCCAGCGTCATGTTCTCGGCACCCGGATGGGTGACCTTCCACTCCGGCATCCGGCCGCGCACGTGCTCCTGCACGACCTTGGCCAGTTCCTGGAAGAACTCGGACGTAGTGCGGCCGCAGCCCGGGCAGGCCGTGACCATGGGCGTGAAGGCTCGCAGGCCGGTGGTCTGCAGCAGCTCCTGCGCCACGATGACCTCCTGGGTGCGCGACTGGCCCGGCTCCGGCGTCAGCGAGATGCGGATGGTGTCGCCGATGCCTTCCTGCAGCAGCACCGCCAGCGCGGCGCTGGAGGCCACGATGCCCTTGCTGCCGATGCCGGCCTCGGTCAGGCCCAGGTGCAGGGCGAAATCCGTGCGGGACGCCATGTCGCGGTAGACGGCGATCAGCTCCTGCACGCCGCTCACCTTGGCCGACAGCACGATGCGGTCGCGCGGCAGGCCGATCTCGACGGCGCGTTCGGCCGAATCCACCGCCGAGCGGATCAGCGCTTCGCGCAGCACGCGGCCCGCGTCCCAGGGCACCTCGCGCGCGTGGTTCTCGTCCATCAGCTGGGCGGCCAGGGCCTGGTCCAGCGAGCCCCAGTTGGCGCCGATGCGCACCGGCTTGCCATGACGGATCGCGAACTCGATCAGCTGGGCGAACTGGGTGTCCTTCTTCTTGCCGAAGCCGACGTTGCCCGGATTGATGCGGTACTTGGCCAGCGCCTCCGCGCAAGCCGGCTCGCCCGCCAGCAACTGGTGGCCGTTGTAGTGGAAGTCGCCGATCAGCGGCACCGAGACGCCCATCATCTCCAGCTTCTCGCGGATGCGCGGAATGGCGGCGGCGGACTCGGGATTGTTGACGGTCAGGCGGACCATCTCCGAGCCGGCGCGCCAGAGTTCGGCCACCTGCTTCACGCTGCCGGGAATGTCGGCGGTATCGGTGTTGGTCATCGACTGCACCACCACCGGGCGGCCGCCGCCGACGACGGTGTTGCCGATCTGGACGGCCTGGGTGATGCGGCGCGGCCAGGGCGCGGCGTCGGTAGGGGGCGTGGGGCGGGTGACGGCGTCGTGCATGCCGGCATTGTAACGTGGGCGCCCCGCCCGCCTGCGACGCCGTGCCGCAGGCCGCGTGGGCGCGCTTGCACTAGCATGTACCGATGCCGAATACCCTGCTGACCACCACGCCGTCGTTCCTGCGCACGCTGTGCAACCTGCGCTGGGTGGCGATCGTGGGCCAGGCGGTGACCGTGCTGGTCGCGCTGGGTCCCCTGGGCATCGCCCTGCCCCGCTGGCCGCTGTGGGGCGGGATCGGTGCGCTGGCCCTGTTCAACGTGTACGCCACCTGGCGCAGCCGGCGGCCCGGCGAGGAGCGCCCGGGGGAAGCCTTCGCCCACATGCTGGTGGACGTGGCGGTGCTGTCCTGGCTGGTGGCCTGGAGCGGCGGCATCGGCAACCCGTTCAGTTCCATGTTCCTGCTGCTGATCGCTGTCTCGGCGCTGGCCCTGCCGCTGCGCTGGGTGCTGGCCACCGGCGTGGCCTGCCTTCTGGGCTACATCATGACCGCCGTGTTCGGCCGCCCGCTGCCGCACCTGCATGGCGGCCAGTTCAACGTGCACCTGTGGGGCATGGCGGTGAACTTCGTGCTCTCGGCCGGCGTGGTGCTGTACTTCTCCACCCGCCTGGTGGCCGCCTTGCGGATGCGCGAACAGGAACTCGCGCGCCTGCGCGAGCGCTTCGCGCGCAACGAGGGCATCGTCGCGCTGGCCACCCACGCGGCTGCCGTGGCGCACGAACTGAATACCCCGCTGGCCACCCTGACGCTGCTGGCCGAGGACATCCGCGAGCACGCCAGCGACGCCGATGTCCGCGACGACGCCGGCACGATGCGCCAGCTGATCGACGTGTGCCGCGACCGCGTGCGCGCGCTCGCCGCCTCGGCCGACATGGGCGTGCGCCAGCGCGTGGACCTGGACGACGTGGTGCAGCGCTGGCAGCTGATCCGCCCGACGGTGGAACTGCAGCGCACCGGCGCCCTGCCCCCCTGGCTGGCCACCGACGCCTCCACCGGCCACCTGCTGCAGGCCCTGCTGAACAACGCGGCCGATGCCAGCCGCCAGGCCGGCTCGCAACGGGTGGACCTGGACCTGCGCTGCGAGGGCGACGAACTGGTGGGCACCGTGCGCGACTACGGCAATGGTTTCCACGAATCGGTGCCGTTCCAGTCCGAACAACTCTTCCGCACCAGCAAGCCCGAAGGCATGGGGGTGGGCCTGGCCCTGTCGCACGCCACCATCGAGCGGCTGGGTGGGCGCATGACCATGCGCGCCGTGCCGCCCAAGGGCGTGCAGGTGCAGTTCCGCCTGCCGGTGGCGGGCAACGATGAATCTCCCTGATGCGAGGCATCCGATGAAAGGCCTGCTGGTCGACGACGACGAACTCTACGCGCGCACGCTGCAGCGCAGCCTGGCGCGCAAGGGCATCGAGACGGAAATCGCACTGGACGCGGCCAGCGCACTGGCGCGGGCGCGCGAATACCTGCCCGACTTCGCCCTGGTCGACCTGAAGCTGGGCAGCGATTCGGGCCTGACCCTGATCGAGCCGCTGCGCGCGCTGCGCGCGGACATGCAGATCCTGCTGGTCACCGGCTACGCCAGCGTCGCCACCGCCGTGGAATCGATCAAGCGCGGCGCCGACGACTACCTGCCCAAGCCGGCCACCGTGCCAACCATCCTGCGCGCGCTGGGCCTGGAAACACCCGCCACGCCGATCGACGACATCGAGGCTGCCGAAGACACCATGACGCCGCTTAGTCGGCTGGAATGGGAGCACATCCAGCAGGCGCTGGCCGAAACCGAAGGCAACATCTCCGCCGCCGCACGCCTGCTGGGCATGCACCGGCGCTCGCTGCAGCGCAAGCTGGCCAAGCGTCCCGGACCGGAGCGACGCTGGGTCGACGAATAGCCGTCAGCGCGATGGATCGCGGTCGGCGTCAACCGCGATCCCCGTCCCATGCCGGCAGCCGATGCGCCGGCAGCCTCAGTACGCCAGCTGCAGTTTCACCCAGGCGGTCCGTCCCGGTTCGTTGATCCGCACCGGATCGGCGGGATAACCGAAGTCCGCGCTGCCGGACAGGTTGAGATGCTCGCTGTAGGTGCGGTCGAAGACATTGTCGATGCCGGCGATCAGCCTGACCTGGTCGTTGAACCGGTAGCCGCCGTTCAGCGCGAGCGTCGCGAAGCCGGCGCTGGGGCCCAGATCGCGCCCAACCACGTTGCCCTGGTCGAGGGCCACGCGATCCTGTTCCGCCACGGCGCGCAGCAACACCCGCGCGCTCCACCGCGGACCTTCGTACGCGGCGGTGAGCCGGGACTCGAGCGGCGGCATCTGCGGCAGCGCGCCGCCATGACGGACCTCGCCCCATGCGTGGGCCAGGGTGGCGCCCAGCTTCCAGCCCTCGCGGGGACGGACTTCTACCCCGGCTTCCGCGCCACGCACGCGGGCATCCACGTTCGCCACCGACGACATCATCCCCATCATGCCGCCGCTCATGTAGGAAAACAGGATGTAGTCGTCGATGCGGCCCGCGTAGGCCGACACCCAGGCGTCGAGCCGCGCGCTGCGGTACTGCAGGCCGATGTCCAGCTGCGTGGTCTGCTCCGGCGCGATGCCCGCGAACGCATTCGGCGCGCCCATCGGCCCCCTGTCGGCGGAGAACAGCTCCCAATAGTCGGGCATGCGCTCGGTGTGCCCCACCCCGGCGTACCAGGTGACGGGCACGACAGCGACGTCGTGCTCGAACCGCACGAAGCCGCCCGGCAGCGTCTCCTTCCGGGTCAGACCGGCGGTCGGATTCGGCATGCCCATCATCCCGGCCGTCGCGCGACGGTCCTGGACCTCGGCGCGATCCACGCGTGCGCCCGCCACCAGCCGCTGCTGCTCCGCGACGTGCCACGTGCCTTCGGCGAAGGCGCCGCGCGTCTCGAACCGCGCATCGGTTTCCCAGGGCTCGGCGCGATAGGTGCCGCGGCCCATCGCACTGCGCTGGCGATGCCGGCTGCGCTGCATGTCCACGCCGCCCGTCAGTTCCCAGCCGTCGCCCTTCGCGCTCAGCGCCGTGCGTCCGCCGTCGGTGCGGCGTTCCACATTCGCCGCCATCGGCATGGGCATGGCGCTCATCGGGTTGGGCTCACGCAGCGTGTAGTTGTCCATCAGGTGGTCGGCCTGGTTGCGGAACATGCTGGCTTCGACGGATTCCAGCACCCCCGGCAGGTCGCGCTTCTCGAACCGCAGGCTGGCGCTGTCGCGGCGGAACATCGAGCCATCCATGCCGCGGCCCGCATAGCGCGCCTCGCCATCGCCGATGCCCGCGTTGAACTCCAGCAGCGTGTCCGCGTCCGGCGTCCAGCCCAGGGCCAGGTCGGCGTTCCACTTCTTCCAGGCCGAGGGCACGCGCCGGCCGTCGCCATCCTCGTAGTCGTCGGCCTCGGAGCGGTTGGCGCTGAGCCGTGCATAGCCACGCGATGCACCGGCGGTCGCATCGAGCACCTGGTCGTTGCGCCCGTGCGAGCCGCCCAGCAGGCTGCCATCGACACGCAGGCCGGGCGCATCGAAGCGCGGCGTATCGCGTTCGAAGCGCACCGTACCGGCGGATGCACCCGGCCCCCACAGTACGGTCTGCGGTCCCTTCACCACCACCAGCCGGTCGTAGGTTTCCGGCGCCACGTAGGACAGCGGGTTGTCCATGCGCGCCGGGCACGCGCCGGGCATGCTGCCATCGTTGGTCAACAGGTTCAGGCGCGAGCCGAACATGCCGCGCAGGACCGGATCGCCGTTGGTGCCGCCGTTGCGCAGGGCGGTGAATCCCGGAATGGTCTTCAGGTAGTCGGCGCCGTCGCTGGCAGGAACGGGCTGGCGCGGCAGGGTCGGGTCGGTCTCGTAGGTCAGCGGCGAGACGGGTGCAGCGGTGACGACCACGCGATCGAGCGTGGCGGCATCGGGGGCAGCGTCGGCGTGCGCGATGGCAGGCGTTGCGCATGCGAAGGCGACCGCGATGGCGAGGGGACGGCGAAGGAAACACGGATGCATGAAAGACTCCAGTAGGCGGGTGACGGGCACCCGCGGGGATTCGAAGGGGGAAGAGACGACGGCGGCGATGTCAGTGGTGCGGCGCCGCCGCACCGAGCGGCCTGACCTCGAACACGACCGGCATGCGGCCCGCACGCTCGAACACGAGCGTCGCGTCCACCTGTTCGCCCGCCGGCAGTGCGCGCGTGGGCTGGATGAACATCAGGTGGTGGCCACCCGGCTTCAGTTCGGCGGTGGTGCCTGCGGGCAACGGCAGGCCATCGACCAGCTCGCGCATCCGGGCCACGCCTCCCTCGTCGCGCATCTCGTGGATCTCCACGCGCTGCGCCGCGGCGCTTTCGACCGCCAGCAGGCGGTCATCGGCCGACGTGCCGTTGTGGAGGGTAAGGAAGCCGCCGGCCACCGGCGCGCCCGGCGGCGTTGCGCGCAGCCACGGGTCGGCGACGGTCACGGCGGCGGATGGCGGGGCCGGCGGCTGGGTTTCATGGGGAGACGGCTGGCATGCCGACAGCAGCAGGAGCGTCAGGCTGGCAAGGGAACGTTTCATGTCGTGGTTTCCGTATCGGATGTGGACGAGAAGGTGTCGAGCAGGGTCAGCGGCCGTGCATGCGCGGCCACGCGCCCCAGGCCGCACAGGCCCAGTGCGCAGGCCCACGCGATCAGCCAGCTGCCGACGCAGAGGAAGAAGATCGTGTCCATGGCAATCCCGGGCGATGCGGTCAGAAGGTCTTGCGCAGCACGATTTCCCAGCTGCGCGGATCGCCGAGATAGGCCATCGTGCTGCCCAGCGCGTACACCACGTGGGTGCGGTCGCCGAGGTTGCGGCCACGCACGCTCAGCTCGGTGCTGCCGTTCCACTTGAAGCCCAGGTGCGCGCCCCAGGTGGCGTAACCGGCGGTCGACAGCGTGTTGGCGGCGTTGGCGTAGCGCGATGAGACGCCGCGGACATCCAGGCCCGCCGACCAGCGCGGCCCGAACGCGTAGTCCACCCATAGGTTGCCCACGCGCGAGGGCGTGTTGGTGGGGCGATTGCCGGCACGCGACACTGGCACGCCGCCGACGTTCTCGTAGAAATCGTCGAGCGTGGCATCCACCCAGGCCAGGTTGCCCTCGACCTTCAGCGCCTCCAGCGGTCGCCAGCCGAACGTCGCTTCGATGCCCCGCGAGGACTGCTGGCCGATCGGCAGCGTCTGTCCCGAATTGGCGGGATCGGTGATGGCGAGGTTCCGCCGCACGATGCGGTACGCGGCCAGCGTGGCGAAGTGGCGCGCGTCGCGCGACTGGAACTTCGCGCCGATCTCGCCCTGCCGTCCCGTGGTCAGATCGAAGTCGCGCAGCGTGGCGAAGTTGGCGGTGCTGAGGATGCCCGCCGGCGGATCGGCCGCGGTGCTGTACTGCGCATACACGCTCGCCTGCGGCGTGATGGCCCAGTTCAGCGCGACACGTCCCGTGGTGGGCGTGTACTCGCGCTCGAAGCGTGCGGGATTGGTGGTCGTGACCGCGCGGTGGTTCACCACGTCCAGCACGATGCGGTCGCGGCGCAGTCCGGTCAGCAGCGACAGCGAAGGCGTCAGCTCGGTCAGGTTCTCCAGGTACAGCGCCTGCGTGTGCAGCCGGTTGGTGCGGTCGGGCGTGTAGACGATCGACGTGCCGGGCACGTCGAGGAAGCGGCCCGGCGTCACGGCGTCGAGCGGCACGGTGTCCACCGTGGCCGACAGCGACAACGGAAAGCGCGTCTGCCGGTTGTAGCTGACATCCAGACCGGTCGCCCATCGCGTCGGCAACCCGAACAGCGCGCCGTCGTGGCTCCACTCCAGCCGGTTGCCGTAGACCTGCTGGTCGTGCCGCTGCAGCAGCGTGCCGGAGCGGATGACGCCGTCGTTGTCGGCCGTCAGGCGATAGCTCTCGACGTTGCGGTAATCGCGCAGCGCGTCGTAGTGGTAGACCGTGTTGCGCACGGTGTCGTGCTCGCCCGGCGTCCACTCCAGCAGTGAGCGTACCCAGCGCACGTCCTGTCCGTAGTAGCCGTCGGCGACGTTGTAGTTGCGACCCACCGTCTGCGGCAGCACCGACAGGCGACCGGTCGCGGGCTGGCGCACCGGCGTGCCCCAGTAGGGACGATGACTGTCCTCCTGCTGGAACTCGACCGCCAGCGTGTGGCGCAGCATGGGGGCGACCTGTACCAGCCACGACGCCGCGAGCGTCGAGGCTTCGCGTTCCTGCCCGTCGATCCCGCTTTCGGCGTCGCGCGAGCTCGCATCCACGCGGATCGCCTGGCGCGCGTCGTCGCCCCCCACGCGCACGTTGGCCCCCATCGCCAGCGTGCCGTCGCGGAACGAGCCCCACGAAGCCTGCATGCCCGCTTCGTCGCGATCCAGCCGTGCCAGGCGGGTGACGTAGTTGATCGTGCCGCCGACCGCGCCGGCGCCGTACAGGAAACTCGATGGCCCGCCGATCGCTTCCACCCGCTCGTACTGCCATGCATCCACCGGACGCGCGGCGATGCTCGCGTACTGCACGTCGATGCCGTTGAACAGCTGGGTGATCTGGCTGCCGGAGAAGCCACGGTAGGTCACCGCATTGCCGTTGCCGGGCGGCGATGCCACGGTCAGGCCGGGAATGCCGGCCAGCGCCTCCTGCGTGGTGCGCACGCCGCGCGCATCCAACGTGTCGCGATCGATCACGGTGACCGACGCCGGCGTCTGCAGGAGGCTCAGCGACAGGCGGGTGCCGGTGCCGGCCGTCTGTTCGAGGTCGGCCTTGTGGCCTTTGACTTCAACCGTATCTAGCTCGGTGGCGCGCGCGCCATCAGGCAACACGACGGGTTCGGCGGCATGCGCGGACAGGGCAAGCGAGAGGGCCGCGGCTACGGCCACGGACAGGCACGACGCACGCGGCGTCGCCCGGGACATCAGGGACATGGAAACTCCAAAGCACAAGGACGCGGCGCATGGGCCGCACGGTCAACCAGGGGTCTTGTGGTTCAGAGCAGGACGGGCGGCCCTTGCCCGCCCAGGCCACGCAGGCGCAGCCGCCTGGCGCGTGGAAGCGTTACGACGCTTGTGATCGCGTCTCCGGCCAGACGGGGGAACAGCACCGCGATGGCCAGCAGCAGCAAGGGCAGCGCCGCCGCCAGTGTGCAGTACGCGCAATCCGGGCCCATCGGCATGCCGTCGGGCAGCGGCGACTTGCCGACCGGCGACTCGGCGCGCGTGTCGACCCATTGGATCCCCTCGGTGGTGCACAGCTCGGTCCAGCCGGCCAGCACCTGCGTGCCGGCGCTGGCCACCCAACGCGTGACCGACGGCGCGAACGCCATCAGCAGCGCCGCCAGCAGGGCCAGCTGCAGCATCGGTCGGAGGAAGGCGTGCGAGCGGATCACCGCCGAATTCTAAGCGTTAAGGACTCTGGAGGTCAGATGCGACGGAATGTCGCACCCTCCCCCTCAGGGCCACCTTACGCGTGCGCCGTGCAGGCCCGGCACGTCGCCGGCCACATCGGTCCACACCAGCCATGCGGCATCGTCGTGCCATTGCAGGCGGGGGATTCCACTCGCACGCCCACGCGCGGACAGGGTGGCCACGCGCACGTGATGCGCCTGCCGCCATGCGTCGTCGTAACGGCCCAGCACCAGCGTCTGGCGCTCGTCGGGCGCCTGCTCCAGCCAGCTCACCAGCAGATGGTCCTTGCCGCGCGCCAGGCCCAGGCGGCCCAGCACGTGCGGGCCCTTCGCCAGCGTCACCGGCGCACCGAACGTGTCGCCCGCATCCGTGGAGCGCGCTGCCCGCAGCTCCGGTGTGCCCTCCGCTTCCGTGTACCACGCGACCCAGACCGTCGCGCCATCGGCGACCACCACGGGCCCGTTCACCGGGCATCCCGCGATCCGCCAGCCGTCCGCATGCACGTCGCGCGGGGCCGTCCAGCGTTCGCCATCGAAGCGGACGATGCGCGTGTCGCGGATCTCGTCGGTGCTGCGTCCCCGGTAGACGACCACGACGCCGCGATCCGTCACGGCGGACGAGGTGGTGCAGCAGTCGCAGGTGGACGTGTCCAGAGGCCACTCGGCGTCCTGCTTCGCCTCCGCGCCGTAGATCGCGGCACGCAGCATCATCGGCGCGCCACCGCCGTGATGGCCGTCATCGTGATGCGCATGCGCACCCTCGACGGCCTTCTGCCGACTGTCCAGCCAGGCGATGCCCAACCGGTCGCGCGCCTGCGGCCAGAACGTCACGAAGCCGTGATCGCCCGGCGTCCCGGTTGGATGCACCAGCTGCGGCGCGCTCCACGTCGCTCCTCCATCGCCGGAACGCACCAGGTCGATGCCGTAGTCCATGCGCGAGGGCCCCGTGCTGCGCAGCCAGTGCGCCCACAGCGAACCGTCCGCCAAGGCATGGACGTGCGGTGTGTCGGCCCAGTTGACGAACCATTTGGCGCCTTCGGCGATCGTGCGCGGCACCTGCCAGTCCCCGGACTGCGCAGGCCGACGGCTCCATTGCAGCCGATGCCCGCCTTTGTCCATCGGCTCCACCCAGCTCAGCAGCAGCGCACCGTCCGGCGCGGTGACCAGGTCCGGTTGCGCGGCAGGGGTGGGCGACGGCAGGCGCAGGTCTTCCACCTTGGGTTGGGCGACGCCGACGGCGGGGGCCGGCGCGTCGGCGGGCGAACAGGCCGACAGCGCGACGATCAGCATCGGCAACACGAAGCGGGGCCAGCGGGACAGGGGCATGCGGACGTTTCCGGCCATCGGGACCCCGGCATTCCATCACGGAAAGCGGCCGCCCGACTGCGACCGCGTGTCGCAGGCACTTGCGTCGCCCTCCGGCGCCACCGTTTATCCTTGCCGCATGACCGACACCGCCCGCGACATCCTGACGCCCACCCAGCTGAACACGCTCGCCCGCGATCTGCTGGAAGGCGCGTTCCCGCTGGTGTGGGTGGAGGGCGAACTGGGCAACGTCACCCGCCCCGCCTCGGGCCACCTGTACTTCACCCTGAAGGACGCGCGCGCGCAGGTGCGCTGCGCCATGTTCAAGCCCAAGAGCCAGTGGCTGAAGTTCGCGCCACGCGAGGGCCTGCGCGTGCTCGCGCGCGGTCGGTTGACGCTGTACGAGGCACGCGGCGACTACCAGCTGGTCATCGACAGTCTGGAAGAAGCCGGCGAAGGCGCGCTGCGAAGGGCGTTCGAGGAACTCAGGGCCAGGCTCACCGCGGAGGGCCTGTTCGACGACACGCGCAAGCGTGTCCTGCCCGCCCACGTGCGGCGCCTCGGCGTGCTGACCTCCCCCACCGGCGCGGCGGTGCGCGACGTGCTGAGCGTGCTGCAACGCCGCTATCCCCTGGTGGAGGTCGACGTGCTGCCCGTGCAGGTGCAGGGCGAAACCGCGGCGGGCCAGATCGTCGACATGCTGCAGCGTGCGGTGCGCAGCGGGCGTTACGACGTGCTGCTGGTCGCCCGCGGTGGCGGCTCGCTGGAGGACCTGTGGGCCTTCAACGATGAGCGCCTGGCGCGCGCCATCGCGGCCTCGCCGGTTCCCGTCGTGTCCGCCATCGGCCACGAGACCGACTTCACCCTCGCCGACTTCGCCGCCGACCTGCGCGCACCGACGCCCTCGGTCGCGGCCGAACTGCTGGTACCGGACCGGCGCGACCTGCTGGCGCGCGTGCAGGCACTGCAGCGCCGGCTCGCGACGAGCCAGGCGCATCGGCTGCGCAACGCCATGCAACGCGCCGACCGCGCCGCGTTGCGCCTCCATGCGCTGCGACCACAGGCGCGCCTGGAGATGCTGCGGCGTCGCCAGGAAGACGCCGCACGCCGCCTGCATGCGCTGTGGCGCGACCAGCAGGCGCGTCGCCAGGCCGCACTCCGCCATGCCGACGCGGTGCTGCGCGCCCACGCACCCCGGCGTCGGCTGGAACAACTGCGCGCGCGGCTGCTGGCCCTCGCCCCCCGCCCCCAGGCCGCGGTCGCACGCACGCTGCAACGCGACGCCCTGCGCCTGCGCGCGCTGGCGCGTTCACTGGAAGCCGTCAGCCCGCTGGCGACCGTCGCCCGCGGCTACGCCTTGATCACTAAGGAAGACGGCACCCTGGTGCGCTCGGTGGCGCAGGTGCAGCCGGGTGAGCGCGTCGACGCACAGGTCGGCGATGGCCGCCTGACGCTGCGCGTCGAATCCTAGGACCGGTCCACAGCCCCCCTCTCTTCAAGGCGCGGCCAGCCGGACGCGCGCGCCACATCAGGAGCACGACATGATCACCCACGAACAACTGGTCGAGATGTTCGACAACATGGCCAGGGAAACCTCCTGGGACCTGCGCAAGCCGCTGGTATGGGGCTATTTCTTCACGCATGGCTCGCGTCCCGCACTGGAAGCGGTCGTGCCGCTGCTGCAGGCGCAGGGCTACCGCGTCATCGCGCTGTACCTGGAGGACAAGGACAACCGCAAGGACCCGGACCTGTGGTGGCTGCATGTAGAGAAAACCGAAGTGCACACGCCCGACAGCCTCCATGAGCGCAACCAGGCGCTGTACCGCTTCGCCGAAGAACACGGCCTGGATGCCTACGACGGCATGGATGTGGGCGCCATCGACTGACGCGACCGGCCCCGTACAGCCTCCGGATCCGGAGCCATCGCCTCGCGCAACCCCATTCCCCGACCCCGCGCGTTCGACTCCCTGTCCCACACACGGAGTCACGCCATGTCGCACCGTCTGACCGTCACCCTGCTGGCCGCCGCCCTGCTGGCCGCCTGCCAGTCCAGTCCCACCGCACAGCACGCACCCGATGCGGAAGCGGCCACCGCCGCGGCCGATGCCCAGCTCACCCGCCAGGCCGCGGCTGCCGCACGCAGCGAGCAGGCCACGCTGGACAGCATCGTGGTGACCGGAACCCGCCTGCACCGCGAACAGGCCAAGGCCGCCATGCCCACGGGGCACGTCTACGCGCCGCCTGCACCGCCGGCACCGGTGATGGCGATGGAACACCGCGTCGCCCACGCGCCGCTCGCCCCGCCCACCATGCCGGCCAACACCGAGAAGTACGCCGAACGCGACGACAATCCGGTCAAGCGCACCCTCGACGAACCCGTCTCCACGTTCTCCGTCGACGTCGACACCGGCAGCTACAGCAATGTGCGACGCATGCTGCGCGAGGGCCAGCGTCCGCCGGCCGACGCCGTGCGCGCGGAGGAATTCATCAACTACTTCCGCTACGGTCACGCCGCACCGACGGACCGCAGCCGTCCCTTCAATGTCACCACCGAACTCGCACCTGCGCCCTGGAACGCCAAGCGCCAGCTGCTGATGGTCGGCATCAAGGGCTACGACGTACCCAAGGCGACGCTGCCGCCGGCCAACCTGGTGTTCCTGCTGGACACGTCGGGTTCGATGGAGTCGCCGGACAAGCTGCCGCTGCTCAAGCAGTCCTTCGCCCAGCTGGTGCCGCAGCTGCGCCGTCAGGACCGCGTCAGCATCGTGGTCTATGCGGGCTCGGCCGGACTGGTGCTGCCGCCCACGCCGGGCGACCGCCATGAGGAGATCCTCGCCGCGCTGGACCGGCTGCAGGCCGGGGGCAGCACCAACGGCGGCGACGGCATACGGCTGGCGTACGCGATGGCCAAGCAGGCCTTCGTCAAGGAAGGCGTTAACCGCGTGATCCTGGCCACCGATGGCGACTTCAACGTCGGCACCGTCAGCCAGGATGCACTGGAAACGATGGTGGCCGACCAGCGCAGGTCGGGCATCGCGCTGACCACGCTCGGCTTCGGCACCGGCAACTACAACGATGCACTGGCCGAGAAGCTGGCCGATGTGGGCGACGGCAACCATGCCTACATCGACACGCTGCAGGAAGGCCGCAAGGTGCTGGTGGACGAGATGCAGTCCACCCTGCTGACCATCGCCCGCGACGTGAAGATCCAGGTGGAGTTCAACCCCGCGGTCGTGTCCGAGTATCGCCTGATCGGCTACGAGAACCGCGTGCTGGCCAACGAGGATTTCGCCAACGACAAGGTCGATGCCGGCGACATCGGCGCGGGCCACGAGGTCACCGCGCTGTACGAGATCACGCCGGTGGGTAGCGGCGCCGACCGCCTGCCCGCGCTGCGCTATGGCGACAGGCAGGTGGTCGCCGGCGCCCCGACCGACGAGGTCGCGCACGTGCGCCTGCGCTACAAGCTGCCGGGGCAGGACAGCAGCCGCCTGATCGAGGCGCCGGTCGCACGCACGTCGCTGACCACGCAGCCCAGCGACGCATTCCGGTTCGCCAGCGCGGTAGCGGCCTACGCCGATCTGTTGCGTGGCGGCCAGCGCATCGATGCATGGGATTGGCGCGATGTGGCCCGCACGGCACGACAGGCCGGCGGCCGCGACCCGCACGGGCTGAAGGCGGAGTTCATCGCGCTGGTCGACCAGGCTCGGAGGCTGGTCGCGGTGCCGGCCGATGCGCCCGCCATCGCCGGCGAGTGAGCCGCAAGGAGGGCGGCATCGACGCCGCCCTCCCGCTTTACCCGGCCTGTACCGTGTCGGCTACGCCGACCTGCTCCAGGCTCGCCATCGGCCGTCCCAGCAGGTAGCCCTGGCCCAGATGGCAGCCCAGCTCGATCAGCGCGCTGCGCTGCTCCTCGGTTTCCACGCCTTCGGCGATGGTCTCGATGCCCAGCGTGCCGGCCAGCGCCAGGATCGCGCGCACCAGCGCCAGGCTCTCCGGCCGCGCTTCGGCGCCCAGTCCCGATACGAAGCTGCGGTCGATCTTCAACACGGAGATTGGGAACCGGTGCAGGTACGACAGCGCCGAGAAGCCGGTGCCGAAGTCGTCCAGCTGCGCCAGGATGCCGTGCTGGCGCAGCGTGCGCAGGATGCGCAGCGTGCGCGGGGCGTCGTCGAGCAGCGCGACTTCGGTGATCTCCAGCCGCAACCTGGCCGGATCGGCGCCATGGGCCTCGAACATCGCCAGCAGGCGATCGCCGAAGTCGGGCGAACGGAAATGCCGCGGCGACACGTTCACCGAGATGTAGCCGTCCACGCCCCGCGCGATCTGCCGCACCACCTGCTCGTACAGCAGCCAGTCGACCTGTTCGATCAGGCCGCTGTCCTCGCCCAGGCCGATGAACTCGGCCGGCAGCAGCAGGCCACGGCGCTCGTGCTGCCAGCGCAGCAGCGCCTCGTGGCCGATCACCCGCCCGTCGTCCATGCGGCGGATGGGCTGGTAGAACGGCAGGAAATCACGATGGTTGATCGCGCGGCGCAGGTCGGCCTCCAGATCCAGGCTCTGCATCGCCGCTTCGCGCATGGCTTCGTCGAACATGGCGCAGCGGTCGCGCCCCTGTTCCTTGGCGCGGTACATCGCGGCATCGGCATCGCGCAGCAGCTCTTCGCCATTGCGATAGCGCGGGTGCCACACGGCGATGCCCAGACTGGCGGAAGGAAACAGTTCGCGGCCGGCCACCCACATCGGCCGCCCCAGTACCGCCAGCAGGCGCTGGGCGAAGTCGCGCACGTTCTCCACGCCGTCCGTGTATTCCACCAGCAGGGCGAACTCGTCGCCGCCCAGGCGCGAGACCACGTCGTCCTCGCGCACGCTCATGGTGATGCGCCGCGCCACCTCCACCAGCAGTTCGTCGCCGGCGGCGTGGCCCATGCTGTCGTTGACCAGCTTGAAGCGGTCCAGGTCGAGGAACAGCACGGCGAAGGCCTGGCCGTCGCCATGCCGTGCGCGCTCGATGGCGGCCGACAGCCGGTCCAGCAGGTGCGGACGGTTGGGCAGACCCGTCAGCGCATCGTGGGTCGCCTGGTAAGTGAGCTGCTGCTCGGCACGCAGGCGCTCACCGATCTGTGCGCGCAGCTGGTGATTGGCCTCGGCCAGTTCGCGGGTGCGTTCGTCCACCCTTCGCTCCAGTTCGGCGTGCGCGCTGCGCAGGCGTTCGTGCGTGCGCTGCCGGTCCAGTCCGTTGCCGATGTGGTGGGCCACGAACGTCAGCAGGTTCTGGTCGTGCGAGGTGAACTTCACTTCTTCGGTGTAGCTCTGCACCACCACCGTACCGACCACGTCCTCGCCGCGGAACAGCGGCACGCCCAGCCAGCTGTACGCCGGCGGCCCGTGCTGCTGCAGCTTGCCCTGTTCTGCCAGTTGGGCGATCACGGGACGGTCGGCCAGCAGCGGCCTGCCCGTGGCGATCACGTACTCGGTCAGGCCATTGGTCATGCGCCGCGACTTGCGCATCGGGTCGCGCTCGTCGATCGAGTAAGGGAAGCTGAGTTGCTCACCGTCGTCCGAGACCAGGGCGATGTAGAAGTTCCGCGCGTCGATCAGTTCGTCCACCACCACGTGGACGTCGGCATAGAAGCGTTCGAGAGTCTCGGAGGTGATGGCGAGCTCGGTGATGCGGAACAGCGCGCGCTGCAGCTTCTCGGCACGCTTGCGCTCCATGATCTCGGCCTGCAGCTCGCGGTTGGCGCGCTGCAGCTCGTGCGTGCGTACCGCCACGCGATGCTCCAGCTCCACGTGCGCATGCTTGCGGTCCAGCGCGGTCAGGATGTGCTGGGCCACGTAGCCCAGCAGCGCGCGGTCCTCGTCGGCATAGCTGGCGGGCGTGTCGTAGCTCTGCACGACGATGGCGCCGCAGACGCGGTCGTCGCGGCGCATGGGCACGCCCAGCCAGTCCAGGCTGTCCGGCCCGTGCGACGGGTCGCGGATCACGCCCAGCTTCTGCCGGATCACCGCCGACGGTCCCCGCAGGGGCTGGCCGTGGCGCAGCAGCGCGAACGTCATGCTGTTGGCCATTTCCTCTTCGCCGAACTCGCGCTCCGGCTCGGCCACGTACGGATCGCGCTGATCCGCGAAGTACAGGAAGCGGACCGTGCGGCGCTGGTCGTCGTAGAGGACGATGTAGCAGTTCTCCGCATACATCAGCGAGTTCACCACCGCATGGATGCGGCGGAGCATCTCGGGCATCTCCAGGTCGGCACCGGCCAGATCGGCGATCTCGTAGAGGGCCTGCTGCAGCCGCTTGGACTTCTCCAGGGACACGATGCGCGCCTGCGCGCGCGAGGCGTCCAGCGTGGTTTCCACCAGGGTACGCGCCAGCGCCAGCCATGCGGCTTCATGCTCGGCCGGCCGGGCGTGCGCGCCGGCTACCGCCAGCGCCATGCGGGCGTTGCCATCGGCATTGTCCCAGGCGTGCACGCAGAGGTCCGGATCATCGTGCTCGGCCGCGTCGGCCAGCGCCTGGTCCGCACGCCGCCGCAGCGCCGCCGGTGCCCCCGGCGTGGCCGCGCTGCCACCGCCCAGCGCCCAGTCGCGCCAGCACACCGCCAGCTCCGCGCCCGGCGGCAGCAGGCCACACAGGGTCGCCGCGATCCGCTCTGCGGGCGACGCGGGCGTGCTGGCCGGATTGTCTGCGCTGACCGATGGCGTAGGCATGACCGTGTCCCGACAGAGACGGTGCGTGAATCTGGATATCCCCCACGGCGAGCATACCGCCAGCCGGGCCCTGAACGGAAACGACCACCGCAACCCCGCCGCACGTTCCGGGCCGTTCCGGAACAGGTGCGCCTTTCCCCTGCTCCCGCCAGATCCGCCCTCCAGTCGGCCTGCCGCGCGCGGCTCGCACCGGCTGCTCCCGCGTGCCCCAGCTTCACGCGCACGCGCGGACCGCTTACGCTGGTGCCGGTGAACGACCTTGCCGAGCCTGCCGACGAAACCCTGATGCTGGCCTACGCCAGCGGCGACGCGTCGGCCTTCGAACAGCTTTACGCACGCCATCGCGGGCCGCTGTACCGGTTCCTGCTGCGGCACCTGCGCGACGCCGCGCTGGCGGACGAGTTCTTCCAGGACACCTGGCAGCGCGTGATCGCGGCGCGCCAGGGCTGGAAACCGGAAGCCGCGTTCGGGACCTGGCTGTACCGGATCGCGCACAATCGGCTCAACGACCACTGGCGCGCACTCAAGCACCGCCCGCCCGCACCCGAGGACGCCGAGGCCCGCACCGAGCGCGTGCCGGACCCGGACACGCCGGAGCGCCAGCTGTCGCAGTTCGAACAGCGGCGGCGCCTGCAGCTGGCCATGGACGAACTGCCGCCGGAGCAGCGCGAAGTGCTGCTGCTGCGGCTGGAACAGGAACTGACCCTGGAGGAGATCGGCGAGATCACCGGCGTGGGCCGGGAAACCGTGAAATCGAGGTTGCGGTATGCGATGGACCGGTTGCGGACGAGATTGAACGAATGAAGACCCCCCACGAGCCCCTGACGCCCGAAGAACGCGCGCTGGCGCAGTCGCTGTCCCGGCTGGGTCCGCACGGCGGTCCCTCGCCCGGACTGGACGCGCGCATCCTGGCGGCCGCCCGCGCAGCCGTGCAGGATGCGCCCGCGCCGGGTGGGCAGGTACCGCCGCCGCGTCGCCGCTGGCCCCTGGGCCTGGGTGTGGCCGCCTCGGTCCTGCTTGCCGCCGGCGTCGCCTGGCAACTGCGCCCTGCCTACGAGGTCCCGGTGGCCAGCGAGGTGCCGGCCGCGGCGCCTGTCCGCGCGCCCGCCGTGGTGATGGACAGCGCCGAGGCCGACATCGATCCGGCCGCCGCCAGCGCCGCTCCCGTCGCCGTGCAGGAAGCGCCTGCCCCGGCGCTGCCGCCCGCGGCCCCCGCCGACGCCGCGACGTCAGGCCCCGCGCGCAAGAATGCGGAAGCGGCCGCGCGACAGGAGGCGGCCCCCAAGCGGGGTCCGCTGGGACTGATTCCCGCTGTGCCCGGCCTGTCCGCACCTGAAGCGCCGCGGATCACGCGTTCCGCGCCCCAAGCCTTCCCTGCCGAGGCCCCCAGCGCGCCGGCACCCGCGTCGGCGCCCGCCCCGGTGGTGGCGGACGAAGCGATGGAGATGCAGGACAGGGCGGCTGCGGCACAGGCGCGCGAACGCGCGGCCGCACAGCAGCAGGAACAACGGGTCCGCTACGAAGAGGCGCGGCAGGAGAAGGCCCGGGCCACCGACGCCCGTGCGCTGGATTCGATCACCGTGACCGGAAGCCGCGTCCAGAACCGGGGGACGCCCACCCGCGCCGCGGACGCCGCATCCGCGCCCGCCGACGTAACGCCGCCCTCGCCTCCTGCCCCACCGCCTCCGGCCGCCAGCGCCGGCAGCAGCCAGCCCAGCGCCGCGCGCACCGCGCTGCGCCGCACCGACCTGCAGGTCCCCGTGGACGAGGACACACGGCTGCCGCCGGACGAATGGCTGGAACGCATCCGCCTGCGGCGCGACCTCGGTGACAGCGCGAATGCGTTGCGCAGCCTGCAGCTGTTCGTCCAGGCGCACCCGTTCCAGCGCGTCCCGGACGATCTGCGCCCCCTGCTGGGAACCCCGTGACCGACACGCTTGCCGGGCGCGCCTCCCACCTGCTGGAGGTGAAGCACAGCCGTTTCCTCGCCCAGGCCGCGCCGGTCGCCACGCCGGACGACGCGCTGGCATTCCTGCGCGAGATCGCCGTACCGGATGCCACGCACAACTGCTGGGCGTACCGGATCGGAGGCGAGTACCGTTCCAGCGACGACGGCGAGCCCGCCGGCACGGCGGGGCGTCCGATCCTGGCTGCGATCGATGGCCAGGGCTTC
>Ga0208958_1001738_pt1 | contig 20527 bp, 20 predicted proteins | sample RifOxyB1_FD_184032 | JGI IMG/M metagenome (GOLD analysis project Ga0208958, IMG submission 184032) | Soil microbial communities from Rifle, Colorado - Rifle Oxygen_injection B1 (SPAdes) | ecosystem: Environmental > Terrestrial > Deep subsurface > Rock core/Sediment | place: Rifle, Colorado... | reverse complement strand
TGGGCTCGCATTCGCGGCGGCGAAGCCGCCGCTCTGGGGAAAAATGAAGCGGAATTTAATCGTTTCGGGCGAATGATTTTTTCTTTTTTCAAATCTTTGGTATAATGAAATTGCACCAACCAAATTGAAGCACCGTCTTGATATAATAAATAAAATTGTATCACCAGACGGGCAACTTCTGTTCAATCGTGTGCTTCACGGTTGGTGCGACAGGGTTGCCCTTTTGGTTTAAAAAATATGCAAACAAAAAATTGTGCTATCTATACTCGTGTTTCCACCGATATTCAGGCGGAAAAAGAATTTTCTTCTTGCGAAGCCCAAGAGCAGAAAATTCGCTCGTTTATCGCCAGCCAAAATAACTGGCAAGTTTTCAAAATTTATAACGACGCTGGATTTTCTGGGGCAACCCTGCAACGCCCAAAAATTCAAGAATTGCTTTTAGATTTGAAAAAAGAAAAAATTGATGTGGTTTTGGTTTATAAAATTGATCGGCTCACTCGTTCGCCGAAAGATTTTTATCAACTGATAGAATTTTTTGAGCAAGCAAAAATTGATTTTATTTCCATTACGGAAAGATTTGATACTTCAACTCCAGCAGGCAGATTACTTCGCAATATTATGCTTACTTTCTCGCAGTTTGAGCGAGAACTAACCAGCGAAAGAACCAGAGACAAAATGTTAGAGCGAGCTAAAAAAGGCTTGTGCAATGGCGGATTTACTCCTTATGGATATTCGCGGCAAAATAAAAAACTTATCATAAATACGAAAGAGGCAGAGGAAATAAAATCAATTTTTGAAACCTATCTTGAAACAGGTTCGTTAGCTGAAACTTACAAAATGTTGAAAGAACGAGGAACAAGAAGTAAATATGGCAAAAATTTCTCAAAAACAATTTTAGCTTATCTTTTACGAAATCCTGTTTATATCGGAAAAGTTAAACACAATAGTGAAATTTATCAAGGAATACACGAGCCAATAGTTACAGAAGAAATTTTTGTGCTTGCTCAAAAAATCCATAAAGAAAAACTGAAAAATTTTAGAGTATACAAAAATTTTCTTTTCGGCGGATTGGTAAAATGTGAAAATTGCGGTTCAAATATGGGAGCTTGTTTTACTAATAAGCATAAAAATGGAAAACTCACGAGATATTATTACTATCGTTGCACTTCCACCACAAAATTTGACTGGCAAAGCTGTCCGGTAAAACAAGTTTCCGCCGAAAGATTAGAAAATTTTTGTTTAGAAAATTTAGAGCGAATTTTGCTAGATAAAAATTACATTGAAAATCTTGTTTTTCGTCTAAACAACGATTCAGAAGCCCGACACCGAAATGGGTGCGAACTAACGGAGTCATGCTCTAAATTTTCCGCCGAAAACATCACGAACACTCTAAAATTTTTCGTTGACGGAATTAAAAAGACAAAAGGAATTGAAAGAAATCTTTTTGCGAAAAAATTTCTTTCAAACATTTTCTACTCGCCCGAAACGATTAAATTCCGCTTCATTTTTCCCCAGAGCGGCGGCTTCGCCGCCGCGAATGCGAGCCCAGCCCCGCTTGTGGCGGGGCTGGGCGAGCGAACGTCGTCGTCGGGAAATTTTGAGTTTGTTCCGAACGAAATGGCTGCGGGACTTGGACTCGAACCAAGATACCATCCTCCAGAGGGATGTGTCCTACCATTAGACGATCCCGCAAAATAAAAATTATATCTCCAAATATTTTTTAACAACCACAAAACTTGAAATTACTCCAACACCTATTCCAAAGAATAATTGAATTAAAACAAAAATCCACCAATTAGTCAAGAAATATCCAATCAGGCTAAATCCTGGTAGCAATGCCCCCGCGTAGGATGACAACAGATAAGCCAGCGCCCCTGAAATTAAAAAGCACAAAACAAAAGCAATAAATCCGTAAATTGCCCCGCAAATTATAAAAGGCCCGCGAATAAACCAATCGGAGGCCCCAACCACCCTCATTGTGCCAATCTCTTCCTTTGAATTATCTATTGCAAGTTTTATTGTGTTAAAAACAACCATTATGCCAAGTATTGTTAAAACGATTGAAAGAAAAATTCCAACGCTGTTTATATTTGTGGTGATTGAATAAATTTTTTTTATTGTATCTTCTTTTTGCGAAAAATCCACCTTGTCAATAAGCTTGCTGAAATCCGATGTTTGTAAAATGTTGGCAACTTGTTCATACTGCAACGGGTCTCCGTTGGTTGTAATGTTTAACGACGGCAAAAAAGGGTTGCCCCCAACTTCCTGCAGGGCTTTTGCCAAAACCGGATTGTTCTGATGTTTTTTGTTGAAGTCCTCAAGAGCGTCACTTTCCGAAACATATTCTATATTTTTAATATTTGGGGTTGTTTCTATAATTTCATCCCTTACTCCCAAGACGTCTGCCTCCGCGGTTCCATCAACAAAATAGGCTGTAATGTCAATTTTATTCTTAATTTCCGATGTTAGGTAAGAAGTTATGCCGCGAAAAAACAATAATCCCGAAACCAGCATTATCATAACAATCAAAACAAAAATTGCGGCAACCGAGATGCCCTTGTTTCTGTTAAAATCGTTTACCGCAAATCCCAAGATTCTCTTTAAATTTGTAAGCATTTGTATATTTGTAATTGTTAGTAGATTAGTAGCCTATATAATAAATTTACCCTCTGCTTCGTCGCGAATTATCCTGCCATTTTCAAGCGTTATTACTCTTTGCCCCAGCTTATTAATAACCTCTCTGTCGTGCGTGGACAAAATAACCGTCCGGCCCGTTTGGTGTATTTTCCTTAAAAGAGAAACAACCTCATAAGAATTATACGGGTCTAAATTTCCTGTTGGCTCGTCTGCAATTATGATTTCGGGATGGTTTACCAAGGCCCTTGCAATTGCCAGCCTTTGCTGTTCTCCGCCCGAAAGCTCACTTGGAAAATTATTTATTTTATCTTTTATGCCAATTACTTCCAAAACCTTTGGAACTTCTTCGTCAATTTCCCGATTTTCCTTACCTTCAACCTGCATTACATAAGCCACATTTTCGTAAACGGTTTTTGCTGAAAGAAGCCTATAATCCTGAAAAATTCCCCCAATTTTTCTTCTTACTTCCTGCAGTTGCAAGGAATCCATGTCTTTAACATTCATACCTTTAAAATAAACTTCCCCTGAAGTCGGATTTTCCAGCCCTAAAATCAGCCGCAGCAATGTTGTTTTTCCGGCTCCCGATTTCCCAACAATGGAAACAAACTCCCCTTCTTTTATTTCAAAAGAAATATTACTCAAAACAACCGCATTATCCTGATAAATTTTACTGACGTTCTCAAATCTAATCATTGTATTTCAATTCGGCTTCAATAAATTTTTCCAAATCGCCCTCAAGCACGCTTTCGGCGTCCGATGTTTCATATTGCGTACGCAAATCTTTTACCATTTTATACGGGTGCAACACGTACGACCTAATCTGGCTTCCAAATGAATTGGAAATATTTTTACCCTTAATTTCTTCAATTTCTTTTACGTGCTGGGCTTCTTTCAACTGATAAAGCTTTCCCAGTAAAATTTTCATTGCATTTTGCTTATTTTTTCCCTGCAACCTTTCTGTTTGACTCGCCACCACAAGTCCTGTTGGAATATGAGTTATTCTTACGGCCGATTCCGTTTTATTTACATACTGCCCTCCCGGCCCCGAAGCTCTAAACGTGTCTATTTTTAAGTCTTCTTGCCTTATCTCCAACTCCCCTTCTTTTTCTTTTATTTCCGGCAAAACATTTACCTGCGCAAATGATGTTTGGCGCAATTTTTGCGCGTTAAATGGAGAAATCCTCACAAGCCTGTGCACTCCCGATTCTTTTTTTAAAAATCCGTAGGCGTAGTTTCCTTTAATTTCAATTGTAGCCGACTTTGTGCCAATTCTTCCTTCAGGACCTCCACCCTCGCCATATGCCTGATGCAAAACTAAAAACTCGTAGCCCTTTGTCGCACAATACTTTTCGTACATTCTCAAAAGCATTGTTGCCCAATCCTGCGAATCTTGCCCGCCTGCCCCAGAGAATATTTCCATAATTGCGTTTCCCCCGTCGTACTTCCCGGATAAAAAAGTTTTAAACTCTTGCTTGTCTATTTTTTTATCCAGATCCTTTAACCCATTTTCATCGTCTAAAATTTTGGCGTCTTCCAGCTCTCTCGTAATATTTTCCAGTATTTCAATTTCTCCTTTTATTTGTGAAATTTCTTGCTGGATTTCAGCCGCTTTTTCATTATCTGCCCAAAAATCAGGCAGTAATGTTTTGGCTTCCAGCTCTTTTAGCTTTTCTTTTTTCCCGGGAATATCAAAGCCGCTCCATCAGCTGATGGAGCCTGTTTTCCAACTCAATAATTTTATTTTCTTTCTCTGCCATCTTTTTTTAATTTTAGCACATCAAAAATAAAAAAAAAGAGGCCATCTAACACAGACAACCTCAGACTGTTTAATTTGCCAGAGCTTTAGGGCTCCAACCTAGTTTTGTCCGACTACGGACCTGCGTGGCTTGAGCGCGATCAAGTCCACGCAACCGGATTGCACCACGCCCGGATAGGCGGCGTAGCCGATCTGGCACAGCCTCAGAGCCGGTCTGCCCGGAAGATAGATTCCATCCATGATAACCCTTGGGCTCCGAATTCGAAGCACCCGTCCGTGAACCTCCATGTCGCCAAATCCTGCTCGCACCGTCTGCCAAAACATCTGGCAGATTTGAGCATACTCATCCTCGGTGAGTGGCTCGTTCTTCTCATCCATAAAAGCATACCAGAGACAATCGGGCAAATTCTGCCCATAGAGTTCGCGCATGAACTCCGGAAGTCCCTCAAGGTCCATCCAATCCTTGCCGACGAGGTATCGGCTGGCCGTCGAACGAGTAGCTCTATCCCACTGCCGGTTCCGGCATTCCCGTTGATAGTTGTCCTCGTTGACCCTGCGATCAAACTCCGCCTGTTGCTCCCGCCGCTTTTTGTTGAAATAGTAGGCAACAATTTCGACGCTAGCGCCAAGCAGACCAATGCACACCATCCACACCGACGCTTGAAATAAGTCCACAGTGATACCTCCGGCCCATGGCCAGCTAGAGAAACGGTAAACCCATATTTTGCTCTCAATGAGCGCCTATTATAAGCATAACATAGATAATGCTATGTTGTCAAATATCGTTTTTAAATGGAGCCGATGGTCGGATTTGAACCGACGACCCACGCTTTACGAAAGCGTTGCTCTACCACTGAGCTACATCGGCATACATGAGCGAGTGAGCGGAGTCGGACCGCCGTCTATTCCTTGGGAAGGAATCATAATAGCCGTTATACGACACTCGCTTACTTAAAAAAATATTTTATCTTTTGCCAAACATTATTCCAAAAATTATTGCCCTGCTGGTTTGCGTTGTCGTCCTGCTCGGGCATTATAAAAGAAATTGCTTTTTCTCCGGATTTTTGCATATTCGCCTCCTCGCGCGCCACCTTTTCAATATAATCTTTATCCTCCGAATTGGCAATCTGTTCCTCTAGCTTTTTGCTGCTTTCCTGAATTTTACTTATTTGCTCGGAATAATTTTTAACCTGGTCTGTCAATTCTTTTTTTCTAAGATAAAGCCTAACGTTGGCAAAAATTAATAGCAAGAACACCACCAAAAATATTCCCACAAACGTTTTAAATAAAATATCCTCCTTTTCCCTATTTTGCTTTTTGGAAAAATCTGCTACCATTAATCTATGAAATCTAAAAAAATATTTAAGGTCGTTTGGACCATTTTAATAAGCCTTGTAGCCATTAGCACTGTTCTGTTTTTGGTGGCGCCCGTGCTATATTAAATATTAGCAACTACCCCAGTCCCACGCTATTTACCGCCCACTCATAAACATCCAACATCTTTTTAGCCTGCTCCACGGATATTTTAAAATCAGGGTTGTAAACAATGGAATTTCTTGCCTCATGGGCGCTAAGAAGTTCTCCCGTTTTGTCTGACAGCATTCTGCCGGAAGCTTTTAGAGATTCTTCAAAACTGTCCTCTCCAAAACCTGCATCCTGCAATGTCTCGCTTAAAAAATCGTCAGCCTCAATTAACGCTAGCTTAATATCTGATTCTGCCCCAGACTCAACTCTCTTCTTGATTTTTGACCACCTTTTAGAAATTTCCCTTAACCCGTATGATTTCCATGAAAAAAATTCCGTCACGTCTTCCAAGAACTTATACTGAAGCCAGCTGGAATTTATCATAAAATAAATAACTCCAGCCAAGAAAAACATTGCAAAAGTAACGAAAACAATTTTCACAGGAAAAAGATAATCCTGCAATTGCGAAGACGAAATAAAATAAATAAAATCTCTAACTCCTAAAATATTGTATAATTCATCCCACGTCATATTATCTTATGATAACATTTTTTCCAGTTCGGACGCAATTGCCAAAATTTTATTCTCTTCAAAGTGATTCCCAATTATCTGCAAGCCAACCGGCAACTCGCCTATTTTTCCAACGGGCAGAGACAATCCGGGCAAACCTGCCAATTTCGTCGGAATAGTGTAAATATCGGCCAAATACATAGAGAGGGGGCCATTAATTTTTTCACCAATTTTGAACGCCGGAAACGGCGAAACCGGACAAAAAAGCAAATCCACTCCGCCAGCCGGCAGATCAAATGCCTTTGCAAAATCTTCCCGTATAAGTTGTCTTACCTCCTGCGCCTTTTTATAATATGCATCATAATATCCCGAAGACAAACAATATGTTCCCAGCATTATTCTCCTTTTTACTTCAGCTCCCAAACCCTTTCCTCTGCTTTTTAAATAAACTTCCAGCAAATTTTCCGCTGGTCCTGATAGTCCGTATTTTATTCCGTCAAATCTGGCTAAATTAGCAGAAATTTCAGACGGGTCAATCACATAATAACAGGCAAGAGCAAATTCCGTACTCGGCAGGCTTATTCCCACTATTTCTGCTCCGGCATCCTCGGCTTTTTTTATTACACTTTTGATTATTTTCTCAACTTCCGGCTCAACTCCTTCAGAAAAATATTCTTTTGGAACGCCAATGCGCATAGCTTTTAGGTTGTAGGGTTTAGCGTTTAGTGATTCTAAATTTAATTCGGCGCTAGTTGCATCCATCGAGTCCTTGCCTTTTATAGAGTCAAAAACAATTTTTGCGTCTTCAATATTTTTGGCAAAAGGCCCGATTTGGTCTAATGAAGATGCATGAGCAATCAGCCCATATCTTGAAACAGCTCCATATGTGGGGCACAAACCAACAACTCCGCAAAGAGATGCCGGTTGTCTTATTGATCCCCCTGTGTCAGATCCCAAAGTATAACAGGCCATATTTGCGGCAACAGCCGCAGCAGAACCGCCCGAGCTTCCACCAGCAACCCTTGTTTTGTCGTGAGGATTTTTTGTAACTCCAAATGCTGAATTTTCAGTGGACGAGCCCATTGTAAATTCGTCTGTGTTTGTCTTGCCCAAAATAATAGCTCCTTGCTCTTTTAATTTTTTTATAACTGTTGCGTCGTAGGGAGCCACATAATTTTCCAAAATTTTAGACCCGGCGGTGCACTTTTCGCCCTCAACCATTATTGCATCCTTAATCGCGCAAGGAATTCCGCAAAGCATTGAAAAATCATGCCCTTCGACTCCGCTCAGGGCGATTCTCTCATCGACTCGAATCGCCTGTTCCAAAGCCAATTTTTCTGTTACAGATAAAAACGCGTTTAATTCCCCATCAAAATCTTTTATTTTTTTCAAATAAGCCTTTGTCAGATCAACAGAAGTAAAATCTCCATTTTTTAAGCCTTCGTGCGCCTCGCGAATTGTAAGTGTAGTTAAATCCATTACAGGATAGTTTTCACCTTAATATAATCATCTTTTTTGTCCGGCGTTGCTTTTATCAACTTCTCAACCAAACCTGCATCTCTCGGCAAAATTTCGTCTTTCCTCGCCTCGCCGTAGCCTTTGGCAAAGGCGGGTCGCTCGGTAATTTTCGGCGCCTTTTGCAACAGAGCAAAATAATCCAAAATCGCAGACATGTCCGCCTGCATTTTTATTATTTCTTCTTCCGTTAATTCCAATCTGGCCAATTTCGCTATATGCTCAACTTCTTCCTTAGAAATCATACCCTATAATTTTAAATTTAAAATTATAAATTAAAAATTTACGCCGGCACTAATCCTTCTTCGTCTTTACTCATCACTTCGGACAAGGTTTCAATGTTTTCCAAGGCAATTCCGGCTCCGCGCACAACCGAGGTTAAGGGGTCGTCAATTATTTTACACGGCATTTTGGTTTCTTTTGAAATCAACTGGTCAAGCCCGCGTAAAAGAGACCCGCCACCGGCCAAATAAATTCCGTTTGTCATTACATCTGCCAAAAGTTCTGGCGGAGTTTCCTCTATTGTTGTTTTTATTGCCGCTACAATTTGTTTTACAGACCTGTCTAACGCTCTTTGCACGTCATCATTAAAAATAACCACCTCTTCTGGTAAGCCCGTTACCAAATTTCTTCCGCGCATAGGCATTTCTTTTTTTTCTTTTAAGGGGACGGCTGATCCTATGTTAATTTTTATCGCTTCTGCGGTTCTTTCTCCAATCAATAATTTATATTCCTTTTGCGCAAAATCAATTATGTCATTGTTTAATTTGTCTCCGGCAACCCTTAAGGACCTAAATGCCACAATTCCTCCCAAAGAAATTACCGCCACCTCGGTTGTCCCTCCGCCAATATCCACAATAAAATTTCCTCCCGGATCCTGAATTGGGAGCTTTGCCCCAATAGCAGAAGCCAAGGGCTCCTCAATTAAAAATACTGTTCTGGCTCCCGCGTTTTTTGCGGCGTCTCTTACTGCTTTTCTCTCAACCTCTGTTACTCCGCATGGAATTCCTATAATTACCCTTGGATTATATCCCATGCCAAACATTTTTTTTCCGTCAGCCGCGGCTTTTTCAATAAAATATTTTAACATTTGCTCAGTTACCTCAAAGTCAGAAATAACTCCTGAAACCAGGGGTCTTGTAGCGGTAATATATGATGGTGTGCGGCCAACCATTTTCTTTGCCTCCTCTCCAATTGCCAAAATCTGCCCGGTTTTATTGTTTACCGCAACCACCGAGGGCTCGTTTATAATTATTCCCCTGTCTTTTACATAAACCAGCGAATTGGCGGTTCCCAAATCAATTGCCATATCCACCGACAAAAAAGAAAACATTTTTCCAAATCTATTTTTAGCCATTTTTTATAATTTTTATAAACTCTTTTATTTTCACCAGCCTAACCGCGCTTTTTGCCCTTTCTTTCAATTCAACTGAATTTTTTAGCAAAGTTTTTTCCGACACAACAATTCTGTATGGAATGCCCAGCAAGTCCGCATCGGCAAACTTTTCTCCGGCGGTTTTGTCTTGCCTCTCGTCGTATAATATCTCAATATCTTCCTTTTGTAAATCTGTGTATAATTTTTCAGCAAGCTTTAAAACTTTTTTATCCTGCCCAACGGGAATTAAGTGCGCCAAAAACGGAGCAACCTCTCTAGGCCAAATAATCCCTTTATCGTCGTGATTAGCCTCCACAACCGCCCCCATTGTCCTGCCAAGCCCGATACCATAGCAACCCATGATTACAGGCTTTTCTGAGCCGTCTTTATCGCGAAATTTTAAATCAAAAGGAGCAGAAAACTTTGTTCCAAGACTGAAAATATTTCCCACCTCAACGGCTTTTTTTTCTTCAAAATCACCGCCCTTACATTCCGGGCAAGTTGGATTTTCCTCTTTAATTTCTTTGTTAATTGCCAGTTTGCATTTTTGGCAAATATAAATTGTGTCTTCGCCCGCTTCGGCAACCATTTGATACTCGTGTGAATATTTTGAAAAACTCCCACCCGATGCCAAAGTTACATAAGCTTTAATTCCCATTTGTTTAAAAACACTCAAATAAACCTTTTTCATTTTGTCATAATATTTTTCAAAATCCTCTTGAGTCGCATGAAGAGAATATAAGTCTTTCATCAAAAATTCCCTAGTTCTTAAAATACCGGATTTTGCGCGCAATTCATTTCTGAATTTATTCTGAAATTGAAAAACCGAAATTGGTAAATCTTTGTAAGAAAAAACAATTTTTTTAGCCAAAGGCACAACCACCTCCTCGTGTGTTGGAGCCAAGGCGACATCTTTGTCTCCCGCGCCTTTTAGCTTAAACAAAACATCAAAATTTTCCCACCTGTCGGTTTTCACCCAATTTTCTTTTGGAGTCAAAGAAGGCATTAAAATCTCTTGACCGTTTGCGGGAGCTTCAACCATGTTTTTCCTGATTATACCCTCAATGTTTTTTAAAACGCGGAATCCCAACGGCAAAAACGAATAAACTCCGGCCATAAGCTGGTCAACATATCCCGCCCTTGTCAGTAAATCATGCGAAACCGACTCCACATCCGAGGACTTATTTTTATCCGTTTTATAAAATAATTTTGATTGAAGCATGTTTTTAATATTTAATTTACATTACTTCTTGTTGATAGCATTGCTCGCAGTAAACAATCTCCGGGCGGTCTGGGGCATAAGATGTCTCAAATTCGTTAGTACATTTTCCGACGTGATGTGAGTGCTGTTTATCGCACATGCATTGTCGATGCCAGAGCTTTAAGGGATTTCTAAGATGAATACGTTGATAATGACGGCAATTAGGACACAAACGTGGAAGCGGAATATTCATCCGCTGATGAAATTCAAGCTCATGTGGTGTTATGCGGAATGCTTCAGTGCATTGCTCCAAACATCTTCCTTGATGACCACACTCAATCATTTGATTGGTAATGTCATCGCCAACAGTTTTAACATCATCTGGGATATCTGCATTTTTCATTGTTATATTATAATTCCTTGCCTCGATTTCTTTCCACGAATACCCGCGTTCCAATGCTTGTTCTTTTGAAAGCGGATAATATTCTTGAGCGATGGATTCGTTGTATGCAAACGGCGCGAGATCATTCGGGAAGAAATCGCCATATTTATATGTTCTGCCGTTTTTATCAATATATGGCATTTCTTCCATATGCTTGATAATTTTCGGAACCAAAGCTTCGTATTCATCTTTGCTATATTGTTTGTTCAAAATACAGTAATTCTTCTTCCTTAGGCCTTCACAGCCGAAGATTGATTTACAATTTTGGCATTCTTCGTTATATCGGCTGTCTTGGTTATAAAGGTTACGAATTCCAAATGCCGTGTTGGATCCGCTAAATCCGTGAGCAATTTCATAAAGCAACTCGCTATTAAAACCTTGAAATGAATTATCGTAACATTCCTTGGCGTTGTTTCTTATAAAAAACAAATACTTCGAATCTTCTGACTGACGTGAACTGAATGAATGGTGGACATTTTTTACCTCATAAAGATCATCTCCATCTGAATTAGTCGACTTGTATATGCGCGCGTGTCGATGCGGTACAGACATCCGCACTTCTTCAACTTTTTTAATAAATTCCAGGTGTGCCTCGTAACTGCCAAGGTTTATGGAACGTATAAATTTTTCATAATCTTCTTTTGTGTGCGACTGGTTGTAAATATAGTACTGTTTATTAATAAGACACACACACCCAAAACAATTCATACAGTTTCGGCACTCAATAAGATAGCGGCTATCCACACAGTCCATGGAAAAACTACCAAATAGTAATTTGTTAGACCGAGCGCATTCAAAATTTTCATAGCCCAATTCAATTTTTTCCGAAAATGCGACATCCAGTGTATCGCGCGAATCAAATACTTGGTTACCAAAATATACGCGTTCATTATTGTGTCCGCCAAACATCAAATAGCACTCCTTGAAATCAAGCCCGTAGTTACAATATTCGCTTGCAACAAAATTGTCGCGATAGAGATTAATTCTGGGAACTTTTGTTTGCAGTGATTGAAACTGGCTAAAAAACGGAATAGAAAAGTCGTACTCGCGACCGTAATCAATAGGGCTCCATTTGTCTGAGAGCCAGCAATCGCGGCAGTAGATGGTATACGGACGGTCGGGATTATAGATGGTGAGCAATTTCTCTCCACATAGCGCACATTCACGTTTATACAAAACCCTATTGTTACGAAACGACAGCCGTCGTTGAAACCGACAATCCGGGCAAAATGTTGGTGGTGGAACTTTCATTTTTTCGTAGAACGCAAAATCATCGGGCTCAATTAAGAACTCTTTTTTACAATTTTGACAATTTATATTTTTTGCATCCATAGCTAAAATTTATAAACAAAGCTATTCCAAAGTTCTCAAGAACTTGAGAATAGCTAACCCCCTGTTTGTTATTTTGTGGCGGACATTATGGCCTTCATACCTTTTTACCACGAATCCTGCGGTTGCCAATCTTTTTATATGCTCCGATAAGGTTTTAAAATTAACATCCAGCTTTTCTGAAATATTTACTAAAGATAATTCGGGATTATTTTTCAGCAACTCTAAAATTTCGATTCGTCTATGATTGGAGACACCCTTAACTATTCTTTCTAGTTGATAATAACTTTTGTATTGAACTTCCTTTGTTTCCATAATAAATTTATTATATCACCCTTAGCGTTTATTCCAAAGTTCTTGAGAACTTAAGAACAGTAAAATGCGCCACATTTGGTTGTTTAATTACTTTTGTATTGATGATTTGAAATAGTCGGCGATGCGGGGAAAATCAAACCTGACGGTAATAAATATGGACAGAGTTATAAGAATAATGAAAAATACGATTGTTATGTTTTGTTCAACCTTTGCTGAAATGGACTTGCCTTTTATTTTTTCAATCAACAAAAATATTAGCTTTCCTCCATCAAGCGCGGGAATGGGAAATAAATTAAAAATTGCAAGAAAAATGGAAATCATTCCGATAAAATAGAGAAAAAATCCCGGGCCATAACTTGCCGCGTTTGCCAAAAATACTGTAATCCCCAAGGGGCCGGCAAATTCAGCTCCCGCAGGCAACCCTTTGGCCGTAAATAAATTTTTGAAAATTTCGTAAAATCCTTTTAGGGCGTTAATTGTTGACTGCCACGTGTAAACAGCGCCCTGAACCGGAGCCATATACCAAGACGTTTTTTCAACCAAAGAGGCCATTCTTTCAAGGCTAACACCCACAATACCCTGCCCTGCAGGAGGAGAAACTCTGGGCGTCAATCTAACTTCCAAATTTTTGCTGTTTCTCTCAATTACAACAACAATTTCTTTCCCTTTGTTGGCGCCGGTAATTTCCTGAAATTGGCTAACCTTGTTTATATTGGCAAACAAGCCATCGGCGCTTATGGACTTTATTGTGTCTCCTGCTTTTATGCCCGCAGATTCTGCCGGAGAATTTGGAGAAACCGCCACAACTCTTACTTGAGGATTTATTAGCCCAACCGAATCCTGCTCTCCAATGGGCAAATCGGCTCCTATAAAAAATACAACAGAAAAAATTGCTATTGCGGCAATCCAAAACGCCACAACCCCGCCAATAACAATTAAAACTCTTTTCCAAATTTTTAAACCCAAAAAACTTCTATAGTCGTCAATCCCCCCCTCCTCTCCATAAATTCTGACAAAAGCCCCAAGAGGCAACCAGTTTACAGAATAAATTGTTTCACCAAATTTTTTTCCAAAAATTCTTGGAGGATATCCAATTCCAAACTCTTCAACTTTTACGCCAAATTTTTTGGCAATAATAAAATGCCCAAACTCGTGAATAATCATTAAGACTATCAGGCTCAAAAACGCGATCACTAAGGTTATAATTGCTGAAATCATAAAATAAAAATTAAACTATTTCGTTTTTCTTTTTCTCAACTAAATTCTTTATTTTTTCCTGATGGTCGTCAACCACTTTTTGCAGTTCGTCTTTTCCTCTAAATTTATCGTCTTCAGAAATTAATTTGTCTTTTTGTGCTGTTTGAATTTTGTTCCAGCAGTCTTCTCTTGCGTGCCTGATTGTTTGCTTTGCCTGTTCGGCTTTTTCGCCCAACAGCTTGCTTAACTGGGTTCTGTATTCTTCGGTGAGCAAAGGTAGGTTTAACCTTATTAAATTTTTATCAACAGCCATTGACATTCCAAGTCCCGACTGGGAAATTGCGTTTTGTATTGGTTCAATATACGAAGCGTCCCATGGCTGTATTACAAGCTGGTTTGTGGCGGGGGCGGAAATAGATCCCAATTGTTTTAAGGGAAATTTTTGGCCAAAAGCATTTACTTCAATATCCTCAACTAAAGCCGGCGAAGCTCTTGATGTTCTAATTTTTGCAACCTCTCCCTCAAAGAACCTAAAAGCTTTGTCAAATTCGGGTTTTGCTTCGTCTATAATTTCCTTATAAGTCATTTTATGTTTCCATTAATAATATTTCCAATGCCAGTCTTTGATTGACGTTGGTAAATAATAATTTTTTATTTAAATCTTCTGTTAATTCTAATATTTTTTTATTTTTTATTAAATCCTTGCGCAGATATTTTTGTAAAACATAAATTGTTTCCACCAAACTTTGCTTTTCCCAGTCAACCCCTTTTACATACTTAAACTTTTTAGCTAAATCCTCGTTTAAAACCGGCAGTAATTCTTTTAATATCTCTTGTTCTCTTGCCAGCTTCTCTTTGTTTACCGGCAAATCCTTGGACCGGAAGAATTTAACTTGCTGGCACCTTGAAAAAATTGTGGGTAAAATCATATCGGGCTTTGAGGTAATCAGGAACAAAAGCGTTTTGCCTTTTGGCTCTTCCAAAGTTTTTAAAAAACAGCTCTGCGCCTCCTGATTCATTTTCTCGGCATCATCTATGATTACCGTCTTATACAAACCGTTATACGATTTGTAGCTCAAAAAATTCTGGACTTCTCTTATTTGCGAAATTTTTATTTCCCCACCATCTCCAAATTTCTCGTCTTTTCTGTTTTGTTCCTTCACAGTCATTAAATCAGGAAACTTGCATCCGGCCAATTCTGCAAATTCCTTGGCAAAAAGTTTTTTCCCAATCCCTTCCTCTCCGGTAAATAAATACGCGTGAGATAATTGGTCTACATCTAATTTCTTCTTCAAAAATTCCCATTGTTTTTTATGCCCAACTAGCATTTATTTCTTTGACATTACAACTTTTTTGTACTCCTCTAGATGTTCCAAAACAATTCCAGTGCCTTTTACCACGCAAAACAACGGCTCTTCTGCCACAAAACACGGCACTCCCGTGCTTTGGGCAACAAGCTCGTTTATTTTTGGCAATAATGCCCCGCCTCCGGCCATTATAATTCCCTTGTTCATAATGTCTGCAGAAAGCTCGGGCGGGGTTTCCGCCAAAACGTGTTTTGCGGCAGCAACTATTTCCGCCAAAACATCTGAAATTGCTTCGCAAACCTCATTGTTTGATATCTTAATGTTTCGTGGCAGGCCCAAAATTAAATCACGCCCTTGTATTTCCAGATATTTTAATTCTTTTTGCGGAAGAGCTGTTCCAACTTTTATTTTAATTTCTTCGGCCGATTGCGTTCCAATTGCCAAATTATATTTCTTTTTGATATATTCTGCTATTGTTGCGTCTATTTTATCTCCGGCAACTCTTATTGAGTGCCACGTTACAATGCCTCCCAAAGAAATTACCGCAACCTCCGAAGTTCCTCCGCCAATATCAATTATCATGTGGCCCGAGCACGAGTTAATTGGAATGCCCGCTCCAATGGCGGCCAAAATTGGCTCCTTTGCGACGTAGGCAGACTTGGCTCCGGCGGTTAACGCGGCTTCTATTACAGCCCTTCTTTCTGTGCTTGAAATTCCGGCAGGAACAGAAATTACCAACTCAGGTTTTAAAAATTTAAAACGGCTGGAAGTTTTATTTATAAAATACCGCATCATTGCCTGAGTAACTTTATAGTCGGCAATAACTCCGTCTTTTAACGGCCGATAAACTTTTATGTCTGCGGGAGTCCTTCCAATCATTTCTTTTGCATGCTCGCCCACAGCTAAAATTTTATTATCGGATAAAGAAACCGCCACAACCGACGGCTCATATAAAACAACTCCCTTGCCTTGAACATAAACAAGAGAATTACAGGTTCCCAGATCAATTGCTATTTTGTTATTAAACATACTATAATTTTAAATTTGAAATTTTAAATTCGACGAATATCTGCTCCAATTTTTTGTAGCCTTTCTTCAATTTTTTCGTATCCTCTGTCAATTTGGTAGGCATTATTTATTGTTGTTATCCCCTGCGCCATTAATCCGGCTATAATGAGGGCTGCGCCCGACCTTATATCCAAACTTGGCACCTCAATTCCGCGCAAACCTGTTGGGCCATTTACAATGGCTCTGTGCGGGTCGCAAAAAATTATGTCGGCGCCCATTTTGTTTAATTCCTCCAAATATTTTAACCTGCCTTCATACAAAGGGTCATGTATCAAAGTAGCACCTTTTGTTTGCGTTGCCAAGACTCCAAAATCCGGCAAAAGATCTGGCTGTATGCCCGGATACGGCATGCTTTGGATTTTGCTTATTAAAATTTTTGACGGCAAAACTCTCACAGATTTTTCATCCGGGAATTCAAAATTAGCGCCAAAAGACTTCAGTTTTTTTAGAAAAAGCGAAAGATATTCGCTTTCCACGTTTTTTACCAAAACATCTCCTTTTGTAGCCAGAGCCATTATAATAAAAGTTCCCGCTTCAATGGGATCCGCAATAATTTTACAACTAAAACCCTTCAACATATCTTTGCCGATTATTTCAAGTTCATGCGGGCCTGAATATTTTGTTTCGGCTCCCATTTTTTGGAGAACCTTTATTAATTCCTGGACATGGGAATCCTGGTCTGCAATTTTTAAGATTGTTTTTTTGCTTTGCGCGCTTGCAAATAAAAGCACGTTTTCTGTTGCGGTAACGGAAAACTCGTCAAGGACAACTTCCGCGCCGGCAGGTTCTTTTTTTGTAAAATAATATAATTTTCCTTTTTGGACAACGTTTACTCCAAGCTGTAAAAATGCGTCAAAATGTGTATCTAGCGGGCGCGCCCCAATAACGCAACCCCCCGGAGACATTGTTTTAAAATTATCAAATCTGGCTGCCAGTGACCCCCAAAGCAAAACAGAACCGCGAAACCTGCCCATTATTTCGTGAGAAAGTTTGTCTGGATTAATTTTTTCGCAATTAATTTTTATTTTCCTCTTATCAAGCCATTCTGTTTTTGCTCCCATTTCTTCTAGAAGAGTTATCATTTTGAGGACATCCTCTATTAATGGAACGTTATCAATAACGCAATCTTCTTTTGTGAGAATTGTTGCAGCCAAAATCGGCAGGGCCGAGTTTTTAGAGCCCATTACCTCAATTATACCGTTTAATTTTTTGCCTCCATTTATAACAAATTTTTCTTGCATAATTACGCTTATCTTAATCCATATGGCCAATCTTTGCAAGTCCCAAAAAAGTGGAAAAATAGTTGCCTTTATGCTAATATTCACTTAAATTAATGTCTAAAAAAACCCGCTTATTTATACTTTTAGTTTGCGTTTTATGCTTTTTGGTTGCGACTCCGGTTCTAATTGCCTACTCTATGGGCTACCGGGTTGATTTTGAAGCCATGCAAATTACCGCTACCGGAGGAATTTATGTGCGGACATCACCGGCGGCCGACCAAATCACCATTGACTCAAAAATTTCCCAAAAACCCGGCATATTCAACAATGCTGTTTTTGTGCAAAGTTTGCTTCCCAAAAATCATACTGTTTCAATAATAAAAACCGGATATTATGATTATTCAAAAATTTTACCTGTTAAGGAAAAAGAGGTCACAAAACTGGAAAGCGTTTTATTGTTTAAAAAAGATATACTGTTTGAAACATTAATAGACGAAAAATCATCGCCATTTTTGCCGGAATTTCAACAAAAAAAGTTTGTGGTAAAAACTAGTAATTTATATTATTCAACCGCGCCGGAGAACGCAACGCTCACAACACTGCAAAAAAACACGCCTGTTATAAAAAACCTTGTTGCTTTTGAAACGCTAAACAGCAATATAATCTGGCTCTCAACAGACGGAATTCTCTGGCAATCTGACGCAACGGGGAGAAATCCTGTTAAGTTGGCTTTAAATACTTTAAAAATAAACAAAAAGGGTTCATATAAAATAATAATTTACGGGCAAAATATTTTTGTAAATAATAACGGAGAACTCCTGCTCTTGAATGAAGAGAAAAATAATTTAGATAATTTTGCAAGCCAGGCAAAAGGAGAAAAAATATCTCCCGATGGAAAAAATATAGCATATTTTGACGGCGGACAAATTTTTATTTCACTTCTTTCTGATAAAACCCATGAAAAAATTTCTTTATACAAAGCAAACGAGGCCATTGGCGAATTGTTTTGGATGAATAATGACTATATAGTTTTTACAGCTGGAAGCAAAATAATGATATCTGAAACAGATTACAGGGGAAACGTAAACACCATCATCCTGCCCGATACATACAAATCTCCGCAAATATTTTTAAACCAGCAGGAAAGCAAACTTTATATTTTGGCTCAAGATACTGTTTTGGTGTCTGAAAAATTAGTCCCGTAAAAAACATAATAGAAAATATATAAAAAAAGCGCCCTGAATCACAATTAAGTGACTCAAGGCGCACGATTCTCACGATAAGCCGTGAGATGCCTTGTTTAGCCGAGGCCACCGCCTTGCAGATAATAGAACGTCTGCCAATCGTGGCCGATGAAAATGTCCTTCAGGACAACGTCCACCGCATTCTCGGTAGCCTTGATGCCGTCCTGGGCGAGCCCGAGACGCAGGCAACCGTAAGCGGAAGTTTCGGGGGAAGTATCGGGGTTAACCTTGGCACGAACTTCCATGCGCATGCTCTGACCCGCCCCGACATTGATGGCCAGATTTTCGAAGTACATCTGTTTGCCGTCCTGGCGTGCCTTGGTAGTGGTGCTGGTGTCGACATTTCCATCGCTGTCCGAATCCCACCACAGGATGTAGTAGGTGAACATCGAGAAATCGCCGGCATTCGCCGCCACCGCCACGGTGTTAAGCGTGATGTTGTGACCTTGTTCGGCATAAACCGAGAAGGCGTCCAACACGATGTTTTCCTGCCCCTGTTCAACCGGTTGATAGGCCGGCTCGGCAGGAAGCTCCTTCACCGCCAAGACGGGTTGCGGGTTGACAATCGTGAACACCGTTGCCCACGACGGCTGAATCAAGTTCAGCCGAATCTGGCCTTCACCGCCATTGGCGGTAAATTTGACCAGTGGCTTACCGGTCTGGCTATCGTTTCCGGAAATCCCCTGGCCATTTGCCGGGAATCCTAACTGCAGGTGCTGACCCGCGGTGTTTTGGGCGATATTGCCCGAAACCGCGAAGTTGCCGCTGTAGAAGCCGTTGAAGTCGACTGTGCTGAACCGGAAGGTCAACGCATTGTTGACCACCGTCCCACTGAACACCTTGTCATACTTGCCGTCGTAGTCGACATCCACCGACAAAGTCGGCTTTTCGACATACGAAAGTTTGCCCTCCTTGGCGACGAACGACAGACTTGTCGGTTGGGCGTGGTTGGTCCACACATCAAATGTAAACACCTCCACTTCCTGCTGGCCGGCGATCACGCTTTGGGCCGGCAGCATCTGACGTTCCTGCATGCTCATCATGGCCGACTGCATCTTGTGTGTCGGAGCTATGCCGTATATGTTGATCTTCGTGTCCGGCACTGCCTTTCCCGCGGGGTCGCGGAAGTTGGCCCATGCCAGATCGAAGAACAAAGAGTCTCCCTGCAGATAGGTGCCGAAGTCTGCCGTGGCTACCATGTGCGTAGGCTTCTGCGTCACAAAGTTCTTTTGATAGAACTGGTAGATCACAGCGCCCGTGGTTTGGTCAACAGTGCCCATGGCAACGAAGGTCTCACAGCCGTTTACCCCGTCCTTGGGATTGCTGTTCAGGTCGGCCCAAAGGCCAAAGTTCCATGCCATGGAGGCGATCTCGGTGGTTGAGACAAAAGTCATGTCCACTACCTGCGCGTACGGCCTGGTGGCCGAGATATACATGTCCAATAGGGGCACCTTCTGTGCCCCGGGCAAGATTGACCTGGCCACACCCGAAACCGACACGTTCACCTTCGGCGAAGGCATCGTGATGACAGGGGTGGTTCCCCCACCTCCGCCGGCTGTAAGCTGGGCTTGCAGGGCGGCGATCTGGGCCAACAAGGCCTCGGTAGTCACTCCACCGCCGGCCAAAAGCTGGCGGTCTTCCAGTCCCTCAAACCGCAACGCGCGGGCCTTAGGCTGGTTCTTGACGACGACGTTCTTGCTGATCCACAGATTCAAACTACGCATGGCTCACTCTCCTCTCGAGAAAAAACCTCAGAAACCCCAGCAATTGTTGCCGAAAAGGTCTCCTTGGTGCTATAGCCTGTCAAAGATCTACTCCTTATATACTATCATATTATTTCTTATATGTCAATAGTTGCGCAGAAAACTTCCTGCAACCCAAAAGCCACCCCCCTTCGAGTGGCTTTTTTATAATTAACGTTTAGCCCTTCGGCAAGCTCAGGACTTC
>Ga0208958_1001737_pt1 | contig 20546 bp, 30 predicted proteins | sample RifOxyB1_FD_184032 | JGI IMG/M metagenome (GOLD analysis project Ga0208958, IMG submission 184032) | Soil microbial communities from Rifle, Colorado - Rifle Oxygen_injection B1 (SPAdes) | ecosystem: Environmental > Terrestrial > Deep subsurface > Rock core/Sediment | place: Rifle, Colorado... | reverse complement strand
AACGTAAGTTAATCAAAAATATATTGTAAAAAATTTCAATCGTTCAAAACCAATGGGATTAACTATCGAAATTCAGGCGATATTTGAATTATTTTTTAGGCAATTTTTAGATGTGGGTAAAAGAAAGACAAAAGCAACGCATAGCGTAATAATTACCATAAATATTTTTTAGTGGGTAAGGGGAACGGGGGGAATTTCCGCCTAATTGTGCGAAATAATTTTTATTAATTTCAGTAAATTCAAACTGTTATAAGAGTAAAAACTTAAACTATTATAAAATAAAGAGGATATTTGATTTTATTCTCTTTATGATGTGACCAGTTAGTACTAGTTACAAGGGAAAATGAAAACATTACATGCTGCTTTGCAATAAATTCTATTTTTAGTTACTGTATTCATACTTAACAACAAAAGTGGAACTTCTCGAATGGAGGGAATTTATGCATAGGTTGATTTTTATTCTTCTTATAATTTGCTCTACTCAGTCTTTTGGATTTTCCCTAAGTACTGAACAATTTAATGAGGAACTAAACATAGCTCAAAACGCCAAAAATATAACTTTAGATCCAGGGACATTCATTGGCATTTTAGGATTGGCCGGACAGTTCAAAGGATTTAATGAACTCATCCTCACGCCAGAAGGAGATTTTTATGTTTTTAGAAAACTAAAGGGGCCTTATGATTCTGGTAAAACTGGGAAGTATTCGGCAAATGAAGGGCATTACAGTTATTCGTTGAATCCCTATATAACCAATTTTTGGGGAGGTAATAATACAGAAGCCCATATTATTATTGGACGGTTACGTTATGAAAATATGAATTCATTTTATTATCCGGCTCGCCAATCTGCCCAAGAAGATTTTGTTATAAAATTTAAAAACGGTGTAGAAGGAAAATTTTGTTACTTTAAAGAAAATTCAAAGTTTGAAGATATCGCCTATTACGACGAGATAGATGTTCCCTACGGAAGAGAAAATGTTATTGCTGACCTTTCTGATAGTGATTTTAGAAAAATCATTATGGAACTTTCCAAATCCAGCAGTATTGATTCTCCAAAAGGAAAAGCGTTTTTGCTAAAAGATCTGATCATTAAGGCTTTGATGCTATCAAGAAAAGTATCTGAAGATAATAACTTTTAGACTGCTCTTCAAAAATTGACAAGAAGTGGAGATGCACTATGGATCGAGCTTGCAGGCTTATCCGCCATATGAGTTGCAATAGTTTTGAATCGTTTATTGATTCTTAAATCGCCAAAATTTATCTGATTAAATTCCTCTTCAATCCATGAAGACATAAAAAAGCCCCTTGTCGATTAAAACAAGAGGCAATCTAGAGAAGCTTTGAGCTAATTGACCTTTCCTTAGTTTGACGGACACCCTTTTAAGAGCATGACTTATATGATAAGGAGTGTGTTATTATGAAAAAAGAACAAAGAAAAACCAGGAAATCCTATTCACCTGAATTCAAATCTCAAGCTATTCAGCTGGCCAAAGAAATTGGTGCTCAAGAAGCTGCTGATAAACTGGGGATTTCAAGTCACCAAACAATCAGCGCTTGGGTCAGATATGACAAGAAGCTTGAAATTGACACCGAGTTTAGAGAGATTGAACAATTAAAAGCAGAAAATAAACGACTTAAAAAAGAACTGGATTCAGAAAAGAAAGCAGTTGTGATTTTAAAAGATGCAGCGGCTTTTTTTTGTCAGGATCACCTGAAGTGAAATACAAAGGTCTTGTCCTTCTAAAAGAAGTACGTTTTTTGGTTTGTTCATCATCTGGTAAATATTCTAAAACTTTCTCTAAAAGAGTTGCGGCATATTTATAGTCCTTAAATTTCTCAACCCAAGTGTTAGAGCATTGGGTAAGTCCATACACAATCTCCTCCACGGTTACTTTTTCTAATGCCGGAACTGAGTTGATCTAAAGCATTAGCGTTGCGGCAATACTTTTCCGACCAACACTATTAATTTGGTACAACTGAAACTTGTAAATGGTCGATGTTTTTCCAATCAACTTGATATTCGCTTGCCTTCAACGAGATCGCATCGCTATTGATATTGATCTGATAGTGGGAAAACCAAGGCATCGGATGTGAGAGTGTTAATGTGAGTGTTGGTTTCTTGCAACTTAAGTTGTCCCATCCCTTTTCTACGAATGGTGTAACAAATGCCTGATTTAGTGTTGGATAGGCGACCGCTTTGTCAGATGTATAGCGCGTCTGACCTGAGTCATCGTTGATTGGCCAGCCTTTTACTCCAGAGTCATCCATCCAAATCCAAGCAGAATAGTTCTGTTCAAGTTCTTGATAATTGGCATCATCAAAAAACCAAGAGTCGTGCAAATCTTTACCATATTGTGACATTAAACGCTGTCTCCCTTGTATAAAGTTAGCTAACCTTACTTAATAATGAAGTTTCCTTGGTTATAATTTAAGAATTCTCTTCAATAAAGAAACGCGATCCCACATTATGCCTCAGCCTCAAATCATGCAGCATTATCAAAGATACATTTTAATTCTAGTTTGGCATCAGCAGCCGTAAGCAATCTGTAAATTAAAGTGAGTGAGGGCATTCTCGAATCGTTTCCAGATTCTATTCTTGAGACAACTGCCTGGGTTGTGCCAGCTTTATGAGCAAGTTCTCTTTGTGATAGACCTGCCTTTTCTCTTGCTGTCCTAATAAGTTGGGCGATTTCTGATTTGGTTTTTTCTTCGTCATAGAAAGATTTAATAGTTTGATCTTTGAGCTTTGATTTAAAATAAGGTTTGCCTTCGGTGATGTTTTTATAATTCTTTGTTTTCATTTTAATACTTCCTTTAATCTTTTTCTTGTTATATTTAATTCTGTTAATGGAGTTTTTTGTGTTTTTCTGGAAAAATTTATTAAATTTATTAACTTGAGTAGCTTTTTGCAGAATATGTAGGGGGAGAGTTTTGATTTCATGTGTAGGGGGTGAAATCATCTACCCCTTTATTTTTCCTATACTCAACGGATTGCGGTAGGAATACTTACAAGAGGTGAAATTAACCTAGAAAATATCAAGTACAAAAATTCCTCTTATAGTATCGATTTTAAAGGTAGTGATTATGATCTTATCACATTTTCTGCCATGGTGACGGAGGATAAAAAACCTTTAACTGATTATATGCAAATTTTTCGTTTTGAAAGACGTGATATCGATGATGCCTTTGCTGGTGATCGGAGCGCTGATGGCAATATTTATATGGTGGTCGGTGAAGATATTCCAAACGGCGGAGTTACCCAATATAATTTAGCTTTTTTAGAGATTAATTCCAAGAAACAATTTAGAATCTCTTTTCATTACGGCGTAAAAAAAGGATATCAATCTAAGGGTAAATTTCTAAAATCCAATTACGATAAGGAAGACCCAAGCGCTGCAAAAGGAGTTGTTACTACCAAGTGGCATGATGTTGAATAATTTTTTTAACGGCTCCGCAAAAATAGGAGCCAGTCAATTTTAGTGCAATTTGCTTTCAACCAATATTAATAAACTATCCATGTTAAAAAAACAGTGTCCCATCAGCAACCAAGTGTGATTTGATCAAATTCTCTTGTACATTCCCTCCAATCTTGGGAGGCCTTATGACAACAGAAGAATTATCAAAAAAATTACAGTTTTCGCGAAAGAATTCCTGCGGAATACTGGGAAGAAACAGTAATCTTGGCCCAGCAATCAAACAAATTAGCATGATTTGCTAAACAATTAGGTTTAAACGTTAACGATTTAAAAAAAGAAGGTGGTGAAGTGATCTGAGCATCGGCTTAAAACACAAATAGGCCCAAATCCATTACCTGAAACACTATAGCTCCAAAACAATTCTATCTATATCTACCAAATCTCTTGAGGGATACCGCAGACGGATGAATTTTGGAACGAATTCAATACCTAGAACTTCTAGCATTTTAGCATAAACGTCAACTTCGAGAAGAATAGTTGGTTTAGATCTAGCTACGTGTTCTACTGGTAACTGATTTAAATCGAAGTCAGCAAAATAGTTACTTATAAGCTTTTCTTTTACAAAAACAATTGGACTGATATTTCCTCCTTGCATGTGCTGAGAAGCGTGATAAAACTCTTCAGCTAAAGTTAGCAAGTAATGCAAACGAGCACCATAGTTTTGCAAACTTTCAGGATTAAATCCATTTTCAAAAACAGGCTTGCGCACCATGATTTTTCCCGGGCTAATGAATTTATTATTTGCACCTCCTCTCATTGGAGGAGCCGCTGTTGAGCCACTAAAAACCTTTTCGACCCAAAGTTCAACATTTTCTTCAGAAGGGACACTTACAAACTTGTAAGGGGATGCAAAAAATCCAGCAACATATCCGGTACCATCGAATAAGGATGGGTCTTCCAGTTTAGCTATAGTTTCTTCCATGGTACTTCGACCATCGCGAAAGGCAATAAAGGTAGTATCCAGCTTTGCTTCGATTTTACATCCTATTTCATGAAAAACGGTACTAAAGGCCGAGTGATTATGCTGAAGAAGGAAGTTAATTTCATTGCGAAATCGTTTTTTATATTCCAGACATGTTGGTAACTGACTTTCGCATTCCCACGGAGCCTTCAAACTAAAGGCCCCTGGATTTGGATCCATCCCTTCTTGCAAAACTAGAATTTGGCTATTTTCAATCACAATACACATAGCGCTATTAAATACATTAAGTGCAAATATGACAAAAAAAACAAGCTTTAAGGATTCTACTAAAAGATTACGTGACATAATTTTTACCTCATTAACATCTCAAATGGATATTGTCCCAGAACTCATGTTTTTATTTTATCTGAGTTCTATACCCGATTATTAATTTATGGACTCTAGCATTAGAGCTTGATTTCATTCAACATAATTTTTTTATTGAGTAAAAAAGAAAGAATAAAATAATCACAGGCCAAAAAAGAAGTTTACTTGGTATAAGAAATTGCAAAATAAAAGATGTAGCGATTTGCTATTGTCTTTGGAAAGTTTATCGATAAACTTTTTAATAGGGGAATTACTAGCATCTGTTTCATACAAGTAGATTTGTATGATTATACCCAATTGGATATCATCAATCAAGGTGATGTGAAACATTGACAAATAATTTTTTGAATTATTCTAATCAGTTAGGAGCAATTTCGCAGACTTGCCTTGATTTTAACTTTGCTAATCTTTGTTCATTTATGTTTATTTTTACTCGGGCTGACGTGTAACCGACGTGTAAATTTCAAAAATTGAATTATGGAAAAAGACTCGAACCAGTTTTAAAAATTGACAAGTACGGCAACTTGCCGTACAATGTCTTTATGTATAAAATTTGTAAAGTTTTAACATCTAAAAAATTTGAAAAACAGCTCAAAGCAATTCCGTCTTATATAAAGGAGGCTGCATTGATTTGGGTTAATACTGTGGAAGATCTTGGTATTTTCGAGGTGAGAAAATTGAAAGGTTATCATGATGAGGCCTTAAGGGGAAATCGATTAGGGCAACGATCGGTAAGATTAAATAGATCTTATCGGTTGTTTTACTCTGAAGATAGTTCAGGATCAATTCATTTAATTACGATTGACGAGGTAAATAAACATGACTACTAAAAATTCTGCTAAAAATTTATTAGAAAAAGAAATTGGGCCTGCAACTTTTGGTAGCTTTCTCCGAGCGGCCAGAACTGCGATGGATGCTACTCAGGTTGAAATGGGAAAAATTCTTGGAGTATCAAAATCCGTTATCTGTGATATTGAGAAAGGAAGACAAATAGTTAGCCCCGAGCTTGCTTATAAAATAGCTCATAAGGCAGGTTTGTCCACGGTACTTGCAGTTCAATTGTGTTTACAAGATCAGCTACGACTTTCAAAAATTAAGATGAAAGTGGAGCTTAAAGCTGCTTAGTAGAATGAAATTCCAAATACGTATGAATTCTTTCCAGGATTTAGTATCCTGACAATTTTTAGAATACCCAGTAAAATGGCCTAAAGATTTTAAGGCGTTGCCGGTCGAAAAAGAGCAAGCTGGCCTGCATAGCTTCTTACCTAATGAATCAGCTTGCAGAATTATTAAAACTTTCGAACCTTGCTTATGAGCGTAGGCGTCCTCAGGAGACCATCCTCTGTCAGACAGTTGAAGAGAATCATCAGACGGTGTTGGCAGCACTGGCAAAAGAGAAAACCGTTCCATATTTTATTAAGAACGAGTTTGAAAAGTTTTTAAAGTGTGGGATTTTGAGTGAAGGGTTTATTCGAGTGCACTGTCCTACCTGCAATCACAATCTGATTGTTGCTTTTAGCTGCAAAGGGCGCGGGATTTGTCCTGCATGCGGGGCCAGAAGGATGTAAGATACCGCTGATCATCTGGTTAATCATGTTTTTCCTTTTGCACGGGTTCGCCAATGGGTGATTTCTTTTCCGTTTCAATTGCGTTATTTGATGGCGTATGATTCAGACAAACTTAATAGAATCTTAGCGATTGTAATTAGGGCCATCAATGGGTTTTATCGCGTGAAGGCCAAAGTAAAGGGTATCAAAAAACCGGAGTTTGGGGCCATCGCCTTTATCCAGCGCTTCGGGAGCATGAATTTAAATGTTCATTTTCATATAATCTTTACTGATGGTGCTTTCTATAGGGATGAAAAAGACAAAATTGTTTTTGAACATTCGAAGAAACCAACTACAGAGGGAGTAGATCAGGTTAACCGAATAATTAAAGAGCGAGTTGTGCGCTATCTAAAAAAAGAAGGGATCATTCAAGAATATGAGGAAGGAAATTTACAGTTTGAGTATTTAGCTCAAAAGGATGGCCTTTATTTTATTTACCAAAATTCCATTCAGCGTAAAATTGGTATTGGAAAAAGGAGCGGTTACCGGGTAGAGAGAGTTGGGGCGATCATTGCCACCAGTTGGCAGCCAATCACTGGAGAAAGATGCTCTTATCTGAACGGGTTTTCCTTGCATGCCAATGTTGATGTGGCATCAGAAGCGCGCGAGAAACTGGAAAATCTTATCAAGTATACGGCTCGTCCAGCGCTAGCAAATAGTAGAATATCAAAAGATCTTGATGGGCATATTCTTTATGAACTCAAAAATAAGTTTACCGACGGGGACGACCCATCTGCGTTTTACTCCTACAGAATTTATCGAAAAAATCATGGCACTCATTCCTCCACCTAGAAAAAACCTGATTCGTTTTTTTGGAGTTTTGGGCCCGCACCATAGGTACAGGGAAAAGTTACGGATATGATCAGGAAGAGGCCGCAGTTGGTTAAGGAAGTTGGGGCCAATGAAGTCAAAGGTGCGGATATTGCGAAGGTTGAGCATTTTATACAACAAGTTCCAAGGAAGCCAATATATTGGATTCCTTGGGCCGAACTGCTTAAAAAGACATTCAATATCGACGTTATGAAGTGTGAAAAATGTGGTGGACGCATGAAAGTGGCCAACTATGTTTTAGATTCCAAAGAGATTAAAAGGATTCTCATATCGTTAGGGGAGGAGCTCGTAGACAAGATTGAAGTTCGATCGATCGATTTTTCGTCTAGTGGATATACCTATGTTCTTGATGATGAATATCGAGAGCAAGGACCCCCTTTATTTTAGCAATCTAGAGAAGCTTTGAGCTAATTTCTTTATCCCGCCAGGACGGCGGGATAGTCGTCATATTCCCTTAGTATGCGTTTTTCTGGTGTTTTTCTGGAAAAATTTATTAAATTTATTAACTTGAGTAGATTTTTGCAGAATATGTAGGGGGAGAGTTTTGATTTCATGTGTAGGGGGTGAAATCATCTACCCCTTTATTTTTCCTATACTCTTTAGGGGCGCACTCCTATCACTAGATGGTTTTCCGGATAATCCAACACCTTTTAACCGAGAACAGATTCGTGAACATATCCTAAACGTAAAAAAAACATTTCCTGCTGAACAAATATCAGGCGGAAATCATATTGTTATAGATCATGGGAATAATGAATTTTCATTGTTGGCGCATTTAAAGAATGGATCACTATTGACCAAAAAGGGAGATCGTGTTGAACAGGGTCAATTAATTGCGAAATGTGGAAATTCAGGAGAAGGGTCAACATCTCCTCACTTGCATTATCAATTAATGGATCATGCCAATCTTTTAAAGGCCAAGGGGCTGCCTATTCAATTTTTTGATTATGAAGGAAGCATATTTGAGGATCAGGCCTTAAATGTCATTGGGGAACCGGCGGAGGTCACTGATGTGCTAAAAACTTCTGGAGTGATACTAATTAAAACAAAGTAGGTGTTATTAGAGTGTTACTAACTTCTATTCAGTAATTCCTGCATTAAAAGTAAAATCGTTATCAACGGTACAAGACATCATGAATTACGAAATTTCCAGTGCAAGGTTTCAAGAGATATAAGTTTTCCCCTAACAAGGCTTTCTAATCCACCCAAGAAGAATTATAATTTAGTCACAAATGATTCAAGCTGATCATACTGGTTATAGAAAATGACTTTAATCTTGCACCAAGGAACATTAATCACAGGAATTTGATAATGAAAATTTATGATAAAGGAATAACTCAAATGTATTGTGGATACTGGAATGGCTCCCCTTTGGAAGTCGGGTTAATCCCCACAATATTCAAAGTACCAGAAAGAGAAGTACTTCACTCTCACCCTTACAGAGAATATTACGTCATCATTGCCGGCAAAGGTCTATTAATAATAAACGGCAAAGAAGTGGAATTGGCCCCAAACAATGTGGTTATGGTTGAACCCTATGAAAAACATGAAGTAACCTGGGTTGATCCACACGAAGGAATTCGATGGGTAATAATAAAAGAAAAATCAGACCCAAATGGTAAAATTGTTCATTAATTAATGTTAACACCTAAATTACGTCGTCAGTTCACCATCTCAGTCAGTTGACCATCTCAGTCAGTTGACCATGTTTTAATGTTTAAACTTTCGACCGCTTTAGTCCCAAGTGCTTAAAATGACCACCAGTCTTCGCACTCCCTTTAAATTGAATTTTTCCTTCTGTCTTAAGCTTTTTTATCCATCGTTCAAGCGTTTTGAGAGGTGCTCCCAATTCTTGAGCAATTTGTGGAAGTCTCATACCTGGGTTGGTTGCAATATACTCAAATAAGCGTTTTACTCCCTAAAAATCAGACCGTACTACGGATAACGGAACTGCAGAAAGTTGCATCCTTTCCTTAAAATCTTCTCGCGATTCGTGTATACATATCCGCCGTTTTCAAAAACCATCGCAGCTCTTTCCAACTCGTCACATGTCGGTCGTTGATCGAGAATCTCGTGATTGAACCTCAGTCGTTTCACAAATCTGGCAACATCAACGCTGTACTCCTCAATAAGAGGATTCACGACAACAAAGGAAAGTTCGCTCAAATTCACAACCCCTAGTGTCCCAGCAAAATGTGTTAATAGTGCCAACTCAGATGCCATAGCCTTCCTATGGGCAATTGGGTAAACTTGCTCGTAGTGTGCTTGATAATAATTGGTATCTATAATGTCTTGAAACTTGTGACCGAGTAACATCCATTCTCGAAGCTCGATTTTTTCGTGAAAAATAGAAGCTATTCGATCAATCGAGCACCAAGAAGAGTTCATATATCCAACGACAAGTCGGGCATCAGGAACGCCAAGGCTAGAAAGCCAATTCATATATTGACCGAACTGTTCATTGAATTGGTTATCTTCTTTAATTACCCTAAATTCTGGGAAATCCGCCACGAGATAAGTGACGTCAAAATCTGAACACGAAATAGTGTTTCCACTATTATTACGAAAGATAGCGGCGGCGGCAGATTGAATGCCAATGAGGCAAAAAATCAGGCACGAAAAAAACCAATGCTTCACATTCCCTCCCGAAAAAACTCATCAAATCATGATTTGTCTGAGGTGTAAATAAAAGGAATGTCATTAGACTATAGCGCACCCATTTTTTAATGATCCGAGCTTAAGGTTTGATTATTCCGAATGCTTGCAGTTGTCTGAATAATTCATTTACCGCTATTCAAAGAGAGTATTGCACGGAATCCCTGCTTATACAGTTCAGTCAGATCCCACATAATTTCATCGGGCCCAGGTCTTCCCGCCAGTTGGTCTTTTATCGCCCAATAAACATATTTCATTGCAAGATCTCCAAGCTACTCAAAAGATAAAGCGTTTATACGTTAACAAAATATAAATATCAAGATCTAACGATCAGACAGTGGTAAAAGCGGATGTTTGTTTTTTATGCGAATAAGAGTCCTACGGATGGACAGCTGGAAAGGGTTGGGATATTTATTAGGTATGAGAAATTGTCATGAGTATTTGACATTTAAAAAGCAATTTAACCAACAGGAGTTTACTCCTAGAAAGAATTGCTCAATATGCGGATTTGCAAAAAGAACATGTTACTGTCATATGCTTAAGCCTTTTGATTCCAAAATCATTTTTGTAATACTAATTCATAAGCTTGAGATCGATCGAAAAATTGCAACAGGAAGAATGTCCCACCTAATCTTAAAAAATTCTTATCTCTTACCAGGCCATGATTATACCAATAATGAAACACTTAATAGCCTAATCATTGATCCTACAAACCATTGTATGGTTTTATATCCTGGAGAAAATTCAGCTAATCTTTCGATATTTACAGATGAAGAAATAAAGGCAATTGTACCAAAAGGAAAACGGCTTGTAGTTATAGTCATTGATGGCACCTGGGCAACATCACGGCAAACCATGCGTATGAGTCATAATCTGGAGATATTGCCAAGAATTTCCTTTACCGTTAATTCTCCTTCTAATTTTCGAATTCGTAAGCAACCCAACTATGAATGTTGTTCCACAGTCGAGGCCATTCATAAAACAATTGAGCTGCTGAAAGATTCTCAAGGATTTAATGTTGAGTCGCGAGCACATGATAATCTTTTGAATGTTTTTGACTTTATGGTAAGTAATCAAATTTCTATTATGGAACAGTCACAAATGTAAGATACATCCACAACTACCATAAGATACAAAAAAATATGTAACGTAGGATACGACCATGACAGAACATAAACCAATTGCCCTAAAAGCTTATGAAGAACTAGCTGAATCATATTCAAAAATTGCAGAAACCAAAGCAGAAAATGGATACATTGAACATCCCGCAATCCGCAAACAACTAGGAAAAGTTCAAGGTTTGAAAATTCTTGATGCTGGCTGTGGCCCGGGAATACTTGCTAGTTATCTAGTTTTGCAAGGAGCAAAAGTGACTGGTTTTGATATCAGTCCAAAGATGATTGAACTTGCTCGAAAAAGACTCGGAGAAAAATCCGAGTTCTTTATTGCAGATATGGCAAGGCCACTCGATTTTCTTAAATCAGATGAGTTTGATATTGTTGCATCATCCTTGGCCATTGATTATGTTAAAGACTGGTCTACTCCTTTAAGTGAGTTTTACAGAGTTATGAAAAATAATGGAAGACTTGTTTTTACGGTTCAACATCCACTTGGTGCTTACCTATGGTATAAACCGCAATCAGCTTTTGGTGTTCAATATGTCGAAGCTACATGGAGAGGCTTTAATGAAGAGCCTGTTATCGTTCCAGATTACTATCGCTCTTTCGAGGAAATGATAAATCCATTAACCAAAGCTGGGTTTGTAATTAAACATATATTCGATGCAAAACCAATTGATGCACTAAAAGAAAAAGACCCCATTAGATTTGACAAGTATTCAAGAATTCCAACCTTCATGTGCATAGAAGCCGTAAAAGACTAGAAACACTTTTATTTTTATCAATAAAATGATTGGCGATCCGTAATCGAGACTAACCCGCACTTCGTATCCATCTCAAGGAATTAATCTTGTTTCAAAAACAATTCACCTGACCAGAGTTGCTTTATGAAATCTCTGTAATTCAACACATATATTCCGTTATCATATTTTCTGGAAATGTCGATGCAAGAAACAATAATCATTTTTTTTACATTGGGAAATTCCTCTCGAAATTTCAAAAGATTTTTGAAATCATGAGAAGTGATATTTGTTGTACACTTTGCTTCGATGACATATTCGGCGTCATTAACAACAAAATCAACTTCGGGTCCTGTAGTCAGCCTCCAGTAAGAAAAATCCTGATCAAGCTCATTATATTTGTTATTAATACTCAACTCATGAAATACCCAATTTTCAAATGCCTTACCTACCATTTCAGTTTTTAATTCTATGGTTCCACGTTTAAGTAAATTGTTTACCATTGAAACATTGCCAAAATAAAATTTAGGTGCGCGGATTGTTTTTCGCTTGGTCCTGCCCGAAAAAGCTGGGAGATAAGCACCAAGAAGCGTATCAATCAGTATCTGAAAATACTCTTTTACACTTACGGCAGATATACCAATATCGCTGGCGATTTTCTCATAAACAACTATTTCCCCATCACTGAAGGCAGCTGCTTTTAAGAAATTAGAAAAAACCGGCAGGTTTCGAACCAGGCCCTCTTCTCGTATTTCTTCTTTGAGATAGTCGACAATATAAGCATCAACCAGCCGTTTGGGTTGGTTGGAAAGATAGTGTTTTGGAAGGTAGCCAAAATTGAGTAATTTCAAAAAATCAAAATCCTCACCAATTTCAAATGCCGAAAGCCCATGGAGCTCAAATCTTATGGCTCTCCCTCCAAGCATATTTGCGTGACCCATTTTTAACTTCCGTGCACTTGAACCGCATAGCCCAAAACGTCGCTGCTTTTCTTCTATAAGATAATGGACCTCATCTAGCAATGCAGGTATTTTTTGAATTTCATCAATAATACAAAGCTTATCCGTTTCTATCAGTTCCAGCTCTTTGCGTAGTAATTCTGGATTGTTATTGTATTTAACAAATATGTCTGATTTTAAAAGGTCGATTCGAAAGGCGTCTGGAAATAAACTCTTTAAAAGAGTTGTTTTTCCTGATTGCCTTGGTCCCCACAAGAAAAAACTATCTAAGTTATTGTTTATTATTAGTTTTCTTTTGTACATTCTAAACCATCACTTTATATATATATATTAATAGTAAATCATTGGTGTGTTTTGTCAATGTAAAAATTCTTGACTTCCCTTTAAGATAGTTCTGAGGAAAAACTGGCGATATGAAGTAAATTGCAGGTGGTGCTAAATTGGAAGACATGCTCCCCGGGGCTTCCTACAAAAGGGCATAAATGCTTTTCCTTCCGTACCTATAATTTTATGGCTTTAACATAATAGTGACATGATTTTTTCTGTAAACTGTCATATTCATGCTCAACATGAGTCAAATCATAGATCTCAAATCCTTCCATGAAGTTTATAATTTCATCCCTATCTGAAAAATGATGAGGAATGCCAGCCTCAACGCCATCTTGTTTAATAATAGTTCAATCTTCGACTTGTGGGTCCCTAAACCCGTCTTGAATACCTCTTGTAGAAAGAAAAGTGATTAATGTCATACCACCAGGTTTTAATATTCGCTTGATTTCTTGCAACGTCTTTAATGTATCCTTTTTGTAACCATGGCAGATTACATGAAAAGCAATAACTGCATTAAAAGTAGAATCATTTTCGCTAATTTCAGTCATGCTTTCACATTTTATTTCGTGAGGATAGTCGTCATATTCCCTTGGTATGCGTTTTTCTGGTGTTTTTCTGAAAAAATTTATTAAATTTATTAACTTGAGTAGCTTTTTGCAGAATATGTAGGGGGTGAAATCATCTACACCTTTATTTTTCCTATACTCTCACCCGCTTTATTCATGTATACTCCAGTAAACATTTTTATAAAAGCACGCATTTTTTATTAAAAATGTATCCTTTGGTCAACATTATACTCGATTTTGTTTAAATATCAACAAAAAGTTAACTAGAGTTAACACTTTATCGTCTTCTTATATAAGATTCTCTATTTTTATAATCCCAAGAAGCGCATCATCTTTTCGATCAGGATACTTAAATATGAAGCCATCTTTTTTTAAATCGTCCCGACCAATGTATTGATGCTCAACCATTTCAAGCTGGTTTAAATCATAAATTATTACCAAGTCAATTTTTATGGGATTTCTGCCAAATTTTATAGGCCATGAATAAAAAGGTTCAATTAAATATTTCATCATCTCCGCATCTGGCAACACATGAAAATCCAAAGCAAATATATCTATGTTTTTTCCCTCAATATTGTCATATCTGTCACCCACACGTTTGGGATCATACCTATCAGTTCCAATCTCTTTAATTTTTAAAATTAAATCTATGATATTAAAATCTGGATGATCATCAGAACTAATACACCTTATAGCGATCTTCCTATTGATATAGTGTTCTTTAATAACTTTATCAATCTGTTTTCCAATAGCATCAAAATCAGGAGTGGAGTCAAAATCATATTTTGAAACTTTCGCTGTATGAACCATCTTCGTCTCAAATTTCATAATTAACGATTTTATTTTCATAGTCACTCTTTTGCAATTTCTTGTTACGTAGCTTTATCATCTAACTCATACTCCATCAACAAAGCATCCCCATCTGGAGTAACGATCTGACCTTGGTTTACAAACCCGGCTTTCTCATAGCACCTAATAGCCCTTTTATTATCAGGACTAGGATCAGTAATTATCTTTGAAAATTTATAATTTGATTGTAAAAATTTGATAAATGCCTTGATCATATTGGTTCCAAATCCATTTCCAATATAATTTAAATCGCCAATATATAGGTCTATCCCAATGACGTCATCAGGATAATCTTTCCACCAACCTACACCAACCTTGGCAGCCCAATAAAATTGAATAAAACCTACTGGTTCATTATCCAAATATACAACAAATTGTTTTACTACATCAGATGAGATTTTAAGAATATACTGCTTATAGATTTCTTCCCAATTATCACCATCATCCCAAAATTCCTTTACATGCGGCTCTTTTAGCCAGCTCATAACAAGTCCAAGGTTTTTTTCCATGAGGGGTCTAAAAACAAATTTCATCAAATAACCTTTTGTGATTTTCCCACATAATGATCTCTGGTACTTCATTCAATTTTAAGCTATAAAAGTTATTTTATCTATTCAATTCAAAAGGAACTTTTCTTATGAATAACCAAATCTGGGGTAATAATGAAACGGAGTATTTTTTCAATTTAAATCCTGAAACAATACTCAATTCAATTGATAAGCTTGGTTTCAAAACAACGGGAAGAACGCTCGCTCTTAACTCTATGGAAAATCGAGTCTACGAGCTAGAGGTTGAATCAAAAGTTTCCCCCTCGGCAAATGATTTCATTGTAGCAAAATTTTATCGACCAGGACGTTGGAGCAAAGAGCAGATATTAGAGGAGCATCAATTTCTAAAAGAACTTATAGAAGATGAGATCCCGGTCATCGCCCCAATTGAAATAGATGGTCAAACGCTATTTGAAATTGAAACACATAAACTCTGGTTTACCATCTTTCCTAAAAAAGCAGGAAGGATACCGGATGAACTTAATGATGAGAAAATTAGTATTCTGGGACGACTTCTTGCTAGAATTCACAATACCGGAGTACGCACGCAGGCCACTCATCGCCTTGAGATCAACCCAACTACATTTGGACGAAACAATTTAGAACTACTACTTAATAACCAGAATCTTCCCCAAAAATATCACACACCTCTATCCGATATTGTAAACAGATTATGCGATACAATAGATCCATGGTTTGATGGAATTTTGAATCACCGAATTCATGGTGATTGTCACCGATCCAATCTAATTCATCGCGAAGATGAGGGACTCTTCTTTGTTGATTTTGATGATATGCTTGTAGGACCTGCAGTACAAGATGTCTGGCTACTAGTACCAGGTGACGATAAGTTCGCACTGGAAGATAGAGAAAAGCTACTGGCCAACTATGAGATAATGAGAGATTTTGATTACAGCACTCTAAGACTAATAGAGCCACTAAGAGCACTACGCTACACACACTTTGCGGCCTGGATGGCCAAGAGGTGGGATGACCCATCTTTTACAACCGCCTTCCCCTATTTTGGCTCCGATGAGTATTGGTCAAGTCTAATTGGAGATCTGTACCATCAACTGGAAAAGATACAAGGGATTTCTTGCTTTTGACTATTTCAAAACAACGTCTCCAAACAAGACTTCTAACACAAGTAATGAGTTAGACACTATGCTTTTTACCATCTATAATTTAATCTAGAGAAGCTTTGAGCTAATTTCTTTATCCCGCCAGGACGGCGGGATAGTCGTCATATTCCCTTAGTATGCGTTTTTCTGGTGTTTTTCTGGAAAAATTTATTAAATTTATTAACTTGAGTAGCTTTTTGCAGAATATGTAGGGGGTGAAATCATCTACCCCTTTATTTTTCCTATACTCTTGTTACATCTATAATTAATAGCTTTGAAGGAAGTATCAGCGTTAAATCTAAAGTGAACCTGGGAACAGAGTTTGAAATTTTATTACCATCCGCAGATTGTGTTTTAGAAATTCATAAAAAACAGGAAAAAATAAGTGAAAAATCTATTACGACTTATAAAGGAAAGGTTTTAGTCGTGGATGATGAAGAGGATATAAGGGAAATTTTAAAATCATATTTGGAAGATATTGGTTTTATTGTTGATGAGGCAGCAGATGGACAGATAGCCTTTGAAATGGTTAAGGAAGAAAAATATATAATGGTTTTTACAGACCTGAAGATGCCGGTTATGCGGGGAGATGAGTTTATTGAAAATGTCCGAAATAAATTGGGTAATAATGTCCCCATTATTGTGGTAACCGGTTGTCAATTGAATGATGAAAAATCTAAAACCACTGACATTGTAAATAGACTTGGGTCAGGAGTAATTTTAAAACCATTTAATAGAGAAGAAATTTATAAGATAATTTCAGAGACTGCGACAAAAATTTATCAAAAAGCTTCATAAAAGAAAATCAAGCCATCTCCCCTAGCTGCTTCTACTTTCAGGAAGTGTTTTACTTATATAGATTGAAGCGACTTGTTTTTTTCTCTCATTTTTTAGTCCATCAATGGCCAGTTCTAAATTGGTGCTAACCTCCTTAAAACGACCGCACTCCATAGTCGTTTTTGGATAACTAGTTTTTTAAGTAGTCTGCTTGCTGTAATCCTTGAGCATTGTAGTTTTTTTGTTCTGGGTAAAATGACCTTAATGTAGGGGCCATTTGAAATAAATTGAGGAACATTTAAATTTTTTTTTCATAGAGTTCGAATGTAGTTGGGATATCAGTACTAAGCTTTTCAATAAGTCCTGCTTTTTTAAAGCATTTTGAAATGGCAGTGTGGTATTTGTACGCGGTTCCTATCAGCGAACGTATGTGTTAAGTGCATTTGGTCGCAGATAGGAACCGTGTACCTTAGATAATTATCAATCGATAAAAAAAGAAATTACCAAAAGAAACTGGTTTATGGAATCTGATGATGGAAAAATTATTGAATAGGAATTGCGTGTCTAATTAAACGTACCTAATTAAAAAACCCACATCATCAAAATTAGTTATCTAGTTTTGACGATGTGGGTTTAGTAAGTAATTATGAAATTCCTAAAAAATGAATTATTTTGTTTGAATTGGTTCTCCGGTTAGTGTCTCCATTAGAGGGTTGTATTCCTCATTAGAAGGTTTGAAGCTATAACGTTCTTCATTAATGCTGTAGTTGTCGATGGTGTGACCATCGTTGATGTAACTATCTGCAAGTTCTTTCGTTTTTACAAGGCAGTCGTTGAAAAGACCTAAATTTTTACAAAAAACGTTTAATTCTTTAAGACATATAGAGTTGAGTCTGTTTAAACTATTATCGGTAGAAGATTTGCAGCTTATGTATTCAGATGATACGGGGGAAGCTTTATTATAAGCTTTTAAGAAAGCTATCAGCCCTAGAGTATCTAAAGATCTAGCAAGGGAATCTCCTTTGATCTGAGGCTTTAATTCGTCAAAATCGGATTGGCATCTTTCTGTGGCTGCTCGTAAAATTGTCTCTGCTTTTTGGATGTCTTCGGCATGCTTTTCAGCCTTAAAATAGTTACAGTGCAAAATGAACATCACTTGGTTTGCCGCAATCACGCTGCTTAGAATATCAACTGCTTTTGTCAAAAACGAATCATTAGCAGCTTGTGCCTTTGATATGATTGAAAATTTAAATGTGGTTTGAGGTATAACAACGATTAATTTTTTGATGTTTTCTTTTAATGCATCGAAAGTATTTTTTTGAGGATCCCATGAAAAGGGATGATTGTTAATCATATATGGATTACTTTCAATTCCGTGGGCGGTAATAATCAAAGCATAATTTAAATATGTTAGATGAAGTCCATCTTTTTCCAGACTGGTTTTTACTTTTTTAATTTCGCCCGCATTTTTTGTAATGCTGTTTTTAAGTGAGTTAAAATCCTTAAACTGGGTTGTTGATTTAAAGTTTTTCTTTAAATAGGCTTCAGGATCTTTTATAAGCAGATCGACGTTGTTTGATAAAAGTTTTAGGGTGACATCATTGATGGGTTTCCAGGCAGCCTTTAAAATAGGCTCACTGATGGAATCATCAGATGTTTTTTGTTTCTGAGTTGGCTCACCAGAAAGAGCAATATTAATTATTTGAAATGTGATGAAAAGAAACATAATAACATAAAATTTGTTATTCATGAGTTATCCCCCTCCGAAAATCAATGAATGTTCCAACTTATATTCTAATTGGGTTATAAGAAACAAGCAAATGATAGAGCGAATATGATTGAAATAACCGACCAAATGAAACGGATTTGGTTACAATAGTTTTCTGACTTGCTTTAGGAAAACAAAATCCCTTCATGCATTTCAACGATCGAATAATCATTTGAAGAAATGAACTCCAACCTGCTTCTACTTTCTGGAATTGCTTTACTTACGTAGATTAAAGCGACTTGTTTTTTTCTCTCATTTTTTAGTCCATCAATGGCCAGTTCTAAATTGGTTCTAACCTCCTTAAAACGACCGCACTCCACAGAGGAGGCTAAAGGTTTCAGGATTGAAGAATTACAAAGCCAGGGATTCCCACCTGATGTGGCAAAAAAAATTTTGCAAATGGAAGATGAGATATCTGTCTATCAAAAGAAGGTTGCTGAACAAGCGGTCATCATTGATCTTTTAAAAAAACTTCAAAATCCGACGAGCTTTCAACCAGAGAGCGAATTGACTGGATTAATCGCCACTACGAAGAAATTGGATCGAAAAAAGGAATTTACTTAGTAGTAAAATATAAATCAAAAGACCCAAGTTTCAGACCTAGTATGATAAAAAATATTGAAGAGAATTTGGATATAGATTATTTTTTCAATTTTTGCTATAGAAAATTGCGGATTGTGAAATAGAGAACTGGTACCAGCCAGTGGACGATAGGCCTCGGTGACATCAGACATAATGGATTAACTGTAAGTGAAATACGAACGAGTTCTAGGTTTAAATGAAGTCCAGAAATACCTAGCGAAAGGCCGCAACTGATCGGAATTGGCACCGATTACCATAGTATCTCATGCGAAACTTAATAAATTCTCTGGCATAATTGCCGACAAGAGGTAAAAAGCGGGGATGCGTTTTTTGATATTGAAGAAAATTTAAAATGTTTTTGAACTAGGTAAATACTTCATTCCGCGGGAATTCTTTCACATAATGATTTTTTATTTTTTCGCCAAAGCTGTAATTTTTTTGATAATTCTTCTGTAGTCATAAGGCCTCCCAATATTGGAGGGATAGTATCAGGCTAATTTGATCAAATCACACTTGGTTGCCGATGGGACACTTATAAACTACACCTAAACAAACAAAGGGCCAATTGATGGCCCTTTACTGGTTATATATTGTCTATTTTTAAATTAAAAAATAGGGTCATTGGTGGGAGCGTCTTTGAGCATGTCTTCACATGTCAAATCTGCATCGTCAGAGTCAATATAAACTTTTGCGCTCTCCTTGCTTGTCATTACGAATTCAAATCTCTTACCAGACTTAAACTTCCTGACTTTAAAGTCTTGGATTAGATAAGTGGCATTACCATCAGCAATATTGAATCTGCTCACCTCTGTGGGATGATAAAGACTTTTGTAAAAACAAATTTCTAACAGGATTATTTTCTTTGGGGAATCATTATATTTAATATCTACATAATTACCGGAACCAGATGTACTGGTGCATTTAAATCTGTAAACTGCGGCAAAAGAAGTGCTCGCAAATAAACTTGAAAAAACTAAAAGTGTGATTAAAAGTTTCATGGGTTACCTCCGTAAACAAACTTGGGTATTATTCTAATTCATCAAAAAAATACCTGGTCATTATTAACGAAAGTGATTTTATCACAAAATAACGCAGTGTATTGAATAAAACTATTAGGACGAGTAAAGTTTACAGAAACTTGGGGGTAAGGTTAGCTAACTTTGGGGCAAGTCCTCAATATTATTTCAGATAATTTCGGAATTTGCCCATATCCACAAACCCGATCAAGTAAATATTGATAAAAACTGACCCCATTTTTGCGACAGGTTTGTTTTAAACTGATGTATAAATCTCTGGCCCGAACTCCGGCCCAGGTTCTATCAAACAATGAT
>Ga0208958_1001735_pt1 | contig 20578 bp, 19 predicted proteins | sample RifOxyB1_FD_184032 | JGI IMG/M metagenome (GOLD analysis project Ga0208958, IMG submission 184032) | Soil microbial communities from Rifle, Colorado - Rifle Oxygen_injection B1 (SPAdes) | ecosystem: Environmental > Terrestrial > Deep subsurface > Rock core/Sediment | place: Rifle, Colorado... | reverse complement strand
ATTCACTTCTCCACCACGCTGGCTCATACCATGTACTTCAGATTGTAAAACGTAATATCCTGACTTCCAGGCAGCTCCCAGCACCAATTGAGCAACGGTGATCGCCCCTTGCCCACCAACACCTGCGATTATTACACTTTTAGGTTTATTAAAATCTACCATGGGATAGCTCCTTAAGAATTATTCTTTGGGTTTATCAATTTCTTTGTAAAGACCTTTGCGTAAAGCTTGAATACACTCCCTTCTGAATATAATCAAATCCGGCCGCTTTTGTGATAAGACCTTTTCTAGATATTTAACATTTTCTTCGTGAAGTTTAGGAAGTGGAGTTAGAAGGTGAATTTGATCTGGAGAAAGCCCAAAGCTTTCAGCCATTTTTTCAAATACATCGGTAACTATAGTCGGTTGCTGGCCTGTCATTCCTGTTATCCGATTGTCCATAATTACCAGGTTGACATTCACATTACTCTTAGCAAATGACACAAAAGTTGGAAGTCCCGAATGAACAAAGGTTGAATCTCCGATTACTCCTACTGCAGGCTCATAGCCTGCTTGGGCAGCACCAAGTGCCATACCTACAGAAGCGCCCATTTCTACACAAGTGCTGATCATATCAAAAGGAGGCATCACTCCCAGGGTATAACAACCAATATCTCCAAAAATTCGGGGGTCTTTTATCCCGAGATTGGCCAAAGCTTCTTTCAAAGCTTTAAAAGTATCTACATGACCACAACCTGAACAAAGTTTAGGGGGTCTAGAAGGTATATCAAATTCAGGAATTTTTTTCGATTCGCCCACTTCTATTCCAAGGCAATTTTTAAGCAGCAGCGGAGTTAATTCACCATCCATTGGTATCGAATTATCTCTTCGACCATAAACAATTTTACCCTGCCCCATGTCCCTTACTTTATCTTCTAAGTAAGGATAATTTTCTTCGAAAACAAAAATCTCTTCACTGCTTTGAATAAATTTTCGCAAATTGGTCAATGAAAGAGGATAGGCACACACGTTGAGCATGTTATATTCTTTTAAATTGGGATTTTCTCTGCAAAGTTGATTGAAATAGGCCCGTCCCATTCCACTTAAAACCACTCCACGCTTATGCCCTGAGAGTGAAGTTTTATTATAAGCATTGGAAACGGTCAGCATCTTTTTAAGTTTTTCACGAAGCTTTCGGTAGCGCTTTTTCGCAATTGCAGGCACCAGCACCCAGTCATTTTTACTTTCAGCTTTAGGAACTCCAAGGCTTTCCACAGGGGTCATTTCTTCTTTTCTTTTGATCATTCCTCTAGAGTGAGCTAAGCGAGTCACTAAGCGAACTACTACCGGAACTCCCAGCGCTTCAGATAGTTCAAATGCGTGGCAAGTATAATCATAAGCTTCTTGAGTGGTGGATGGTTCCAAACAAGGCAGGTGAGCGAAATCCACCAAATATCTTGAATCTTGTTCATTTTGACTCGAATGCATTCCTGGATCATCTGCCACAACCAGTACCAGACCACCTTGGATTCCAGTTAGTGCTGAATTCATAAAGGGGTCCATTGCCACATTAAGTCCGACATGTTTCATGGTAACCAGTGATCTAAAACCTACGTAACTGTTACCCAAAGCCATTTCATAGGATACTTTTTCGTTTGCCACCCAACTGGCAATCCGTCCTTGTTCGTTGCCTTTTAAAATAGCTTGAATACCCTCTACTATCTCGGTGGAAGGAGTACCTGGGTACGCGTAAGCGGCTTTAAGTCCGGAATCAATTGCGCCATAGCTTACAGCCTCATCACCCAAGACCATCATGTCCCTATGCTCAATTTTCATACATACTCCCTCTCTTCCTACAATACCCATTCGACTGCATCGAAAAATGGTATAAGATATTCACTAGTGTTTCAAATCATTTTCGCTAGGATTTTTATAATCTAGCAAATCTCCACTGATAGATCCAATTTTCACTTTCGCATTAAATTTCAAAAAAAGCCGTTTCTTATCATCTGAAATCCAAAAATTAATATCACCTTTTTTCTTCAAGATTCCTGGGAACCTCGTTTCCGCCTTGATTTTTAAGGCCATAATTTTTGATTTTTTAAACATTAACTCTTCTCTCGCCACCACTTCCAATTTTATAATCCAAATTTTTGCTCTGGTGACTACTGGATATTCGTAGACAACTCCTTTTACCAAAGGAAGACCCCGCGCAAAGTACAATGCTGAAAAAGAATCTTGTATATATTTAGGTATATGATTGGATTGCTCTTGCTTATTTAAAGTTCCCTTTTTAAGTCTTCTATACCAAAAAAATGTTTTTAATTTTTCTGCATCAAATAGTTGAAGATCATCGATTTCTTGAGCTGATTCCCTTTGAATAAGTTGATATTTGAGAGGTAAAAAGCTTTCAGTTGAGATATAGGACTCAATGGAATCGTCAAGTTGATAAATATATTTGTAATAATCCGCTGATTTTAATTTAGCCTTGATATGCCAGACTTTTTGCTCCCCCATAAACACTGGTTCCAAAGTGGTAATTTGGGCAGTACCTGCACTTAATCCAAGATATTTGATACTCATGGTAAATTCTTCGCCAATAAAAAGGATGGGTTTGAAAGACTTCCACGTTTCTTTAAATCTGTTATCGTATTCAACGTATGTATCAGGGTATCCAGCGGGAATATTAATTTTCCCTGGGGGCCCATCAACTATTTCTTCATCCTGATCCGTTTGATCTTCTGATTGAACACTCGCTTTCATTGCAGATATTTGTGTAGATATTTGTTCAGAAGTTGGTTCAAGAGGTTTCTGGTCTAAGCCTTCAATCTTTTTACTTTTATCTGAATTAATATTTGCCTTTGGTGCAACAGGCTCAGTTTTATTAGACTCAATATTTTGAACAGTTTTAAACTTTGCCATCTGTTCATTCCCCAGATCAAATTTAGTCACCAGATCTTCCTCTTTTAAAAGAGACAAGTTAGACGAACAACCAGTCAGCCAGAATATCCCCATTGAAACTAGAAAGAAAACTCTAAACACCATTTGCTCCTTAATTCTTGCAGACCCGTTTTATTGCATCCAAAATATAATTTTCTCCTCTTAAAAAATAGACTGCTACTCCCAGATAATGAAAATTTTCGGTCTTGTCTAATCTTTTAAGTTTTATAATATCCTTCTCAGTGGTGATCACTAATGCATCTAATTTAGAGGCTCGCTCAACAATATGGTCAACATCCTCCATCGCATATGCAAAATGGTCGGGATAAATAATTTTATCCACAATCTGACAGCCTAATTGTTCCACCATAATAAAAAAAGATGCAGGTGATGCAATCCCTGCGACACAAATAACCTTTTTGTCCTTTATATCATGAAACAATATAGTTTCCTTGAAATTAATATCAAAAAGACCGTTCACTTTGTATCCCATTTCCCCTATTGGAACTTCAAATCTAAGATGTGGTCTAATAATTTTTTTTAGTTCACTAAGCTCTGTGCTCGAAACCAAATCACTTCTATTGATAATTACCAAATCAGCATCTTGGAGTGCACTAAGACCCTCTCTCAGATAACCCCATGGTGCCACTTTGTATTTTTCCACGGGCATTAATGCATCAAAAAGCACAATATTCAAGCTACGATCAAGATTAATATGCTGATGGCCATCATCCAACACTACCACGTCAGGATTTTCTTTTGAAAAATAATACTCCAAATTCTGACTGCGTTTTTTACCAACTATAATGCTGGTATCTTTGAGTCTTCTAACCAGCATCAAAGCCTCATCACCATACAAGTCAGGATTGTGACCAAGCTTTCGATTTCCCTTTAAAAGAGCACTACTATGTTCAAATTCTCCCTTATAACCACGCATTAGGATCATAACTTTTTTATCTAGCTGATTAAGATACTCACAAAGCCAGATAACAAATGGAGTCTTGCCGGTTCCCCCAAACGTAACATTACCAACTGATATAATAGGCACCATAAAACTAGTTTTTTTAAGAATTTCATTATTGTACAAAAAACGGCGAATCCGATAAATCCACGACCACAAGCATGATAATGGAATCAGTATTATGAGGAACAATTTAAAAAATACTTTCATTTTATTTATAAACATTTTTAATTATACTTTCCATATATGAAGAGACATCCCTCAACTCTCCACTTAACAAGTTGGAGGTATGACTCAAACGCATTTTTACATTATTATACTCGTTTACATCATTAATCCAACCAAGTAGTGCTGCTAAAATGTTATGAGTGTCACACCTTTTTTGCAAAAGCTCAGGGAAAACCTGGGCATTATGAACAATATTGGCAAGTGAAACAAACCCCTCATATCGAATAAAATAATTATAAATCAATTCGTTAATGAAAGATCCTTTATAACAAACGATTGATGGAACTTCAAACAAGGCACAGGCCAAAGTTACAGTTCCACTAGAGGCAATCGAAAAGTCGGCTTCGATTAATGCTTCGGGTAAATTTTCGTTAGTATATATCTTATCAATATCTCCAAGATAACTGGCATAATAGCTGGGAGGAACACTTGGTGAGATCACAATTGAAGACTTGATATTTTTAATTTTTCTAAGTTCCTTCACTACTTCGATATAGATCGGCAACATATATCTTACTTCAAATTTCCTGCTTCCAGGTAAAAGCAATATTTTTATTTCTTTGGAAAAATCTGTCTTAAAAGTAGAGCGAGGAGTTTGCTTAAACTCAGTCAATTTGTCTCTATAATTAATTAATAGCGGATGAGGAACTGATTGAACCCGACTGACCCCTCGGTCTTCAAACCATTTTTTTTCAAAAGGTATAATGGTAAACAGGGTATGCACTGTTTTTTCCAAAATTTTCGTGCGATATGATTTCCAAACCCATGCCTGGGGAGCAACGTAGTACAGTACCGTGACACCTTCTTTTTTTAATTGAGTAGCCAGTTTTAAATTGAATGTCTGAAAATCTATCAAAATGGCAACTCGACAGTTTCTTTTTTTAACCTCATGAATAATTTTATAATATGCCTTGAGATAAAAAGGTATTTGCCCCAAAACCTCACTAAAACCAAAACTGGAAAAATCTTTAAGATGATACAATAACTCCATTCCAATTTTTTTTAGCGAATCTCCCCCCACTCCAAAAAGATTTAGGTTAGGGAGTTTTTCTTTTAAACCAGGAATAAAGCTAAGCGCATGATCTTCTCCTGATTTTTCACCTGCAATTAGTAGACATGGGTATTTATGATCCTCCATAAAGAAATTAACAAACGTTCTCTTTATGACCGGACTCCAGCGATTTAATCACATAATCCAAGAGCCTGATAGCATTTTGCCCATCTTTGGCACTGACAATTGGTTTCGTGTGGTTAATGATGGATTTATAAAAATGATCTTGCTCTATCAACAAATGATCTCGCTTTATGTAACTAAAGATTTTCACATAATCATCCGCCTGGTTGGCTTCTTTCGAAGCAACCAGTACTTCATTTTTCATAAGATCCACAAAAAAAGTACCCTTGGCACTTGTTACTTCTAAACTCCTGACTTCTTTTACAAAGTTTCTACCGACCGTGACCAATGCCTTTTTACCTGAGGCAAAATCCAAAATCGCAGTAACATGATCCCATTTGCTAGTTCTTATTTTAAAACCTTTTGCTTCAATGGCAATAGGGGTCTCCTGAAATAAAAAACTTATCAAATCGAGGTCATGAATCATTAAGTCTTGAACTACATCAACATCTGTGGCCCTGCCTTTAAACGCAGCTATTCGATCTAATCTAATAATTGATGGTCCGCTAAAATATTCTTTGAAATCCCCAATTCTTTCAAATATCTCATGAAAACGCTCACTATGACCGGCTTGAAACACTACCGCCTGCTTCTCCACTAAAGTTACCAACTCCAAAGCCTGTAAATTTTTTTCAGTAATTGGTTTTTCACAAAATACATGTTTTTTTTGTTCAACTAAGTACTTGGCAATTTCAAAGTGTGTGGAGGTAGGAGTAACAATTATAGCAGCATCAATTTCGCCCATAACATCTTTTATATTGGCCACCACTTTGGCATGAGGATGCGCTTCCTTCGCTAATTTTTCCCGGTCTTTACTGGCATCCACAATGGCAACTAATTCAGATGTTTCCAGAGCATCCACTTTTTGAGCATGAAAACGTCCCAGATGCCCATAGCCCACTACGGCGACCCTAATCTTTTGCATATTTACTCCAATAATAAATAATTAAGAGTTCATAAAAGGAGCAATACCTACTTCCGAAGAAGAGATAAAACTGGCCATTTCTTTTACCACTGGATTGTCTTGATAGATATTCATAGTTTCTTTGTTATCAACAAATGATCTCGGAGAGAACGCTGAAGATTCCATTGATCTATAAAATTCCACCACTTCGCTGATTATATTTCTTTCATAGCCTTGTCTGCGCATCCCGATAATATTAATCCCTTTTAATTTTATTCGGTTTCCATAGGCCGTGCAAAAAGGAGGAATATCTCGATCAAGCGCCGATGCTCCACCGATATAAGCACCTCTTCCAAGCGTTACAAATTGTGAAATACTACTACTTCCACCGATTATTACTCGATCTCCAAGTTTTACATGCCCAGCTAGATTACATGAATTCACCAGGGTAACCTTATCTCCAATTCGGCAATCATGTGCGATATGTGCATAGGCCATGAAAAGCCCATTACTACCTATAACCGTTTTGTATTCTTCTTTCGTGGTTGCACGGTGAACAGTCACCGACTCCCTGAAGGTATTATTATCGCCAATAAAAACTTTGGTATCTTCACCCTTATATGAATTGTCTTGTGGTGAAGATCCAATGGAACAAAACTGATAAAATGTATTATTATTTCCAATCGTTGTATTTCCTTCAATAATAACATGCGAGAGCAATTTACAATCATTGCCCAGTTTTACCTGAGGGCCCACAATACAAAATGGACCAACAAAAACATTTTCCCCAAGTGAGGCTTCTTTGGCGACCAGTGCTGTCGGGTGAATTGATACTGTCATAACTATCTCCTTAATAATTTACCGTTGCATATATAGTTGCTTCACTCATAACTTTGTCTTCATGCCAAATTTTACAATCATAGCTCATAATAGGTTTATTAAAATCACCCCGACATTTCCGACAAATACAATGTATCTTAAGTTTCATTCCAGGAATAATGGGCTTTCTGAATTTAGTGCTATGTATTCCCATAAACGCCACTTTTAAATCTATTTCAAAAGGTTTTAAAAGTCTTACAGGTATAACAAAACAAGAAGTTTGGGCCATCATCTCCACTTGTACCACTCCAGGTAAAATGGGATTTCCAGGAAAATGCCCTTTCAAAATTTCCAAATCCTCTCTAACATAAAAGGAAGCTTGAATTTCTACCCCAACGGTTTCTTTGTTATCAGCCACATCACCAGGATGTAGCTCTACCCCATCTTTGCTGATAGAATCAATCGAATCGAGAAACAAAAAAGGATCTCGATGGGGTAAAAATTGCATTATTTGCTCTTTATTTATAAACATTTCTACCTCTTATTTTTTTTTATTCCGTTTTGAATAAAAGCATTACTCCTTAACCAATCACCAACTTCTCGGGCAGGATGTCCAGCTAGTTTGGTCCCTTTAGGCCAATCTTTGCTAACCAGTGAACCACCACCAACCTGGCAACCGTCTCCCAGCGTGGTATCTGGGCCCATGCCTGATTTACCAGCAAAAACCACAAAATTTCCTACCTGACAGCTACCTGACAGGGCCGATTGCCCGCAAAAAATAACTCCATTTTTCACAACACAATTATGAGCAATTTGCACCAAATTATCAATTTTTGAGCCATCCCCGACGCGAGTTGGTACAAAGGTACCGGAGTCTATCGTTGAACATGAACCAATCTCCACATTATTTCCAATAATAACTCCGCCATAATGCCATATTTTATGATGGACCCCTTGGTTATAATAATACCCAAATCCGTCCGCTCCGATGACCGAGCTAGCATGAATTCGACAATTACTTCCAATGGAAACATTAGAATAGATCGTGACGTTGGGATAAAGGATGGAATCATCCCCAATAGAGCTGCCCGAAAGAATGTTACAACCACTATGGATCATTACATTTTTTCCAATCTTTACATTTTTCCCTATAAAAACGTTTGGCGCAATTAAAACTGTCGGGTCAATTTGGGACTCTTTTCTTCCATCATTTAAATTATCATATGCCAAATTTTTTTCATCATAAAAAACTTTGGATAATAAACAAATAGAAAGACTAATATCTGCCACCGTTACAATTAGGGAAAAGCGATTAAGATAAATTTCAAATTCGCTTTGACTGAGCTGATTAACCATATTGGAATTAATAAATAAAATAAGGTGGTCAGCTGAATTAATTTTTAAATTATCGAGTAGCTTAGCGTAATACTTTTTATCTTTGATAAAAATAAGATGATTACTTTTAAGATACTCAACCGTAGTTATCCCTTCAACAAAGCCATTAAAAGAATTTTCCTTAAAAATTTCAATTGAAGAATCACAGGATTTTAATTTCTCAAATTCCAAACCTTGCTCCTGACAAACCAGATTTCATAACTAAAAAAATGCAGTTGGGAATTAATATCACATTCGTCCCAACTGCAAAATATTAAAATGTAAATTTTCCTCTAAGTTATTCTTTAAAAATTACTTATGCTTGTTATTATATTGCTCAATAACTTTGGTGGTCAGATCCATTACGTCTTTAGCATAAAGTATCGGTGAAGCAGAGACCTCCACCGTCAAATCAACTTTTTCTTTTTCAGAAATTTCAGAAACAATCACTCGAATTTTTTCTAAAATGGGCTTCTTCTCGTCCATTTCCATTTTTTGAATTTGCATCTGGTAGTTTTGAGTTTTCTGCTGAATTGCAACAAATTTTTGTTGTAATTCTTCTTGCTTGGTTTGAACCCATTTCTGGTCTTTTAAAAGTTTTTGCTTATCAAAGTTATCTTTTTCCTTTTTGAGTTCACTTTCTACTTTCTTAAGTTCATCTTCCCATTTCTTAAATTGCGTTTGCAACTTCTCATTCGCCTTTTTGCCTTGGTTAACAGTGGCCATAATCTGTTGAATATCAATTTTACCAATTACTACCGCGGCAAAACTGGGAAGAGAAAACGCCAAAAATAACATCAAACACACTAATTTTTTCATTAAAATACTCCTCATTTATTGTTCATTAAAATAATTGTCCAATATCAAAATTAAATTGGCCACCAGTATCCTTATCTGGATTGATCGGTATGCCATATTCAAAACGCAGTACTCCGATTGGAGAAAACCATCTTATCCCAAAACCGTAATCATGTTTAAAGGAATAAAAGCCGCCTTCCCCAATATATCTATTATAGATATTACCTACATCATAAAAAACTACCCATTTAAGCCCGGCTTCTTGCACCAGTGGATGCTCAACTTCAAAAGTAGAAGTTATAGAGAAAAGCCCGCCAGTATTAAACGTCCTAAGCCTTCCTTTATCATCAATGATCGATTTTTTAGGTCCGATTGCTTCATAGGGAAAACCACGTAGGTTTCGTGGTCCGCCAAGGGTATATTTTTCGGTACGAGGAATTTCTTGACCATTAATTTCTTCCATTTTGGCCAGGTAGACCTGATTTCTAAAGACAAAATCATTATAAATATTATTATAGTAGCGGCCATCAAAATCATTTCTTAGCCATTTTTTATCCCCACCAACACCAGCATATTCAGAGGATACTCCGAAATAATACCCATCCGTCGGTTCAAATCGATTATTTCTTTTATCCAGTACCAAGGAAGTTTTTACGGAAGAAGCTATCCCATTTTCGGTAGCAGCATCAATGGTTCGATCTTTAACGTTACTGAGGGTGGTATCTTCAAACTTATAGGTAAAAAAGAGACGGGTGTATTCAAAAATTGGATAACCAACTCTTAAATCAAAGCCAATCCTTTGATAATCGTATGAATCACTTTGAGTATTTTTGATTCTAAAAACATCTCCACCAGCACTCCACTTTGAATCAAACAAATAAGGCTCCGTAAAACCTACATTAAAAGTATTGTTATTTTCCGCCAGCGACATAGAAAAAGAAACATTTTGCCCACGTCCAAAGAGGTTGGTTTGCGCAATTGATGCTTGTAAAAATCCCCCTGTACCAGTGGAATAGCCCGCTCCCAGCGAAATTTGTCCGGTATTTCTCTCTTTCACGCTGACTTCTAGGTCAAGTACATCGTCTTTATCTTTTTGGGTAATGGTGTTAAAAATAATGCTCTTGGGCTCAAAGAAACCTAGTCGTTCGACATTCTCTTTTGATTTTCTAAGCAATGATCCTGAAAATTTTCGACCTTCCCGCACTAGAATTTCTCGTCTAATTACCTTGTCTCTGGTTTTGTCGTTGCCTTTAACAATAATATTTCCAAAGTAGGCAATTTTACCTTTTTCAAACGAAAACTCCACATCTACTTTATTTTCGCCCGGAACTATGTTTAAGTTTCGAAGAACGTTAGCAAATGCATATCCCTCATCCTGATACATTTCAGTTAGAGTTTGAATATCCAACCGAAGAGTTTCTTCAGAATAGATATCATTGGATTTTAATTTTATTTTTTCTCTAATTTCATCTTCCGAAAATAAGACTTCTCCCTGAAAGAAAATATCATTAACCGTAAATTGCGGTCCCTCGGTCAACTTGATCGTGATAAAAACCCACTTCTTGTCTTCGGAAATAGTGGTATGTGGAGTGGCCACATTGATTTGCAAGTAACCCTTGGTTTTATAAAAATATTTAATTCTCTCTACATCTGTTTGAAAATTGAACTCCTTAAAATTTCCTGCTCCTGACATAAAGGAAAAAACCGACTCTTCTTTGGTTTCCATTATTCCTTTCAACTCTTCATCATTAAAAGCGGTATTACCAAGGAAAAGAACCTTTTTTACTTTCACCTGGTCAAACTCTTTAACGACAAAAACCAATTTGATGTTTTCCTTAGTGACTTCTTGGATCTTATAATCAACGGCAGCCAGATGAAATCCTTTTTCCTCGTAAAATTTTTGCAAGGATTTGATATCGTTTTTAATCGTATTAATATCAAGGATCGAGAATTTTTTAGTTTTGATCTGCTCTTTCAGATCATCTTCGCTTACTTCGTCATTGCCCTCTACAATTATATCCGTAATTATCGGTTTCTCTTTAACGATAAATATCAAAAACCCATTATCCGAAGCTTGGGCCTCCACATGATCAAAATACTTCATATCATATATTTTTTTAATATCTTTTCTTAAAAGATAATTATCCAACACCATCCCTTCCTTGGAAGAAATTTTTTCTAACACCGCTTCTTTTTCGACTTTTTTAAGTCCTTGGATGGTGATCGACTGAATTTTGAAAATATTTTTGGTAGGACCAAGATCAGTAGTAGAAGCCGCAACTGAGCCAACCATCAAACTAACTGCAATCACCATAATATATAAATTTAAAAAAAGCTTTCTGCTCGCACCTATAGATATTGGCATAGACCTGATCTTCCTCATTATTGAACCAGTTTAAAAAGACATGTTGCCCGCAAAGCGTTATCTTTTATCCAAGCAATTATCTCAAGAACAAAAAATATCAATAATCTCCTCATCTTACAAAGAGAAAATGACAATAATACTAAAAATAAATTTTTTTAGCATTAATTTCATATAAAAAAATAAAATTAAACAACATCAAAAAGTTTTCCATCCTTAAGAACTATCTGATTTTTAAACTTTGACGATACATCATTGTCATGCGTAACAACAATTAATGTTGATCGGTAATCACTAGCTAATTCTTTTAAAAGCGACGTGACCAGCTCAGTATTCTTTGAATCCAAATTACCAGTAGGTTCATCGCAAAGAAGAAGTTTTGGTCTAAGCGACAGCGCCCGAATAATATTTATCCTTTGTTGTTCTCCGCCTGAAAGCTGATATGGGTATTTTTCTAAGCAATGTGTAACACCCAGGATCTTGGCCAAATTTTGAGTATCCTTTTGAATTTCTTCGATGCTTCCTCCTCGAATTCGGCCAGGCAGAAGTATGTTATTCATACAATTCATTGACTGCAACAAAAAATGAAATTGAAAAACAAAACCGACAAACTGATTTCTAAATTTGGCAAGCTCCTCGTCGGTTAGCGAACTTAAATTTTTCCCGCTAATAAAAATCTCGCCTTCGCTGGGGCGATCCAGTCCTCCCATAAGATAAAGAAGTGTGGACTTGCCTGACCCCGAAGTTCCTCTAACAACATATTGATTATTCTCTTCTAGGTTTAAGGTAATGCCACCTAGTGCTTCCACTTTCCCAAAGGATTTTTTTACATTTCTCACTTCCACTAGCAAAGTTGTTTCACTCACTTAAAAACTCCTTCAATCTAAGCGAACTCTTTTCTGAGTCCTTCCAATAACGATTTCCTTTTCATTCTACATAATCCCCACCAGGCCAATAATAAAACCCAAATTAACGCTGATAAGAACACAAGACTGTAGTCACCAAAACTTAAAAGCAAAGACAAACTTCCAAGGTTATAGATCTCACTTAATTTTTCAAAATAAGTAAAATGATTTAAAAAATGTTTTAATAAAAAAACCATCATTAAGGCAACCAGACAAGCCGCTGCCCAAAGCATCGTCACCATACAAAGCCAGACTGACGCAAATTTTCGCTGCCCCATTCCCAGGGCCTTGAATAAAAAGATTTCCCGAGACCGCTTCTCATTTAAAAAAATGATAAAGGCGAGCACATTGATTACCGAGATCACTACAATCAATTGCAAAATCAATCCGATCATAATTTTTTCTGCTTTTATCGCTTTAAGAAAAGCACCAAATTCCTGCCAATAAGGTCTTACCGCAAAATCATAACCAAAATCGTTTCTTAACATCTGAACAATTTCATTAATTTTATCTTCCCCATGGGAAGCCAAAACTCCTACCACAATGCCATTATACTTATCCTTTCCAAGTTTCATCATTTCTGCTAAAACTTCGTGGTCGACATAAAGCATGCGTGCATCTTTTTGAAAAATAGTATGTTTGATTATTTGCCCGACTTTGATTCTTTTTAGCTGGGGTAAATCCTTCATCTCGCTGTTACCGCTGGCAAGCCCAAGCACAAGGTAATCCCCTACTTGAACTTCCATGCGTTTGGATAATTCAAATCCTAAAGCCAATTCATCTTTAGCAATTTTAAGTTTCTGTCCAGTCACTTGATTATAAGAATTGCTATCAACTCCAAAGATTATAACCCCTTTAGAGTTGCCTTCATTAATCACGAAGCCTTGAGATTTTATGACCTTCGCATAATTGGTAATCGCTTCATGTTCCAATTTTTTTTCGATGTGCTTGTCAAAATGAAAAAAACCATATCTGGATTGAATCATTATATCACCACTGGAATCCTTTAAGGCACTCCTGAGCGTAAAAACAAAAGAATCCATGATCCCAATAGTTCCAAGAATGGTGGTCATAGAAAAAGCCAGTCCAAAGACAATACCAATTACAAATCTAACCGAAGACTTATCAACAAAAACCAAATGAAATAAAAGTTTAAGTGAAGCAATCACGATCTATTTCCTACTTTCCATCTTAAATAGGCATCAATAAATTGGTCTAAATCCCCATCCAAAACTCGCTCTGCCGATCCGACTTCGCAATCAGTCCGATGGTCCTTGACCAGTTTATAAGGGTGAAGAACATATGACCTGATTTGAGAGCCCCAACCTATTTCTTTTTTCCCAGCTTCCACTTTGTCCTGCTCCGCTTTTTTTCGCTCCATCTCTTTTTCATATAACTTTGACCTGAGTACTTTCAGGGCCTGTTCCTTATTTTGGTGTTGGCTTCTTTCGTTTTGACAAGTCACCACTATTCCAGAGGGAAGATGAGTAATTCGCACGGCAGAATCAGTAGTATTGACGTGCTGTCCACCCGCCCCTCCTGCTCGATAGGCATCGATTTTCAAATCTTTTTCTTCAATTTCAATCTTTATATCATCATCCACTTCAGGGGTTACAAAAATTGAGGCAAAGGAAGTATGCCTTCTACTTTGCGAATCAAAGGGAGAAATACGCACCAAACGATGAATACCAATTTCAGATTTTAAAAGTCCATAGGCGAAATTTCCTTGAACAACAAAAGTGGCTGACTTGATTCCGGCGGATTCACCGGTTTGCACATCCAAAACTTGGTATTTATATTTTTTTCTTTCTGCCCATCTAGACACCATCCTAAACAGCATTTGGGCCCAATCACAACTTTCCGTTCCGCCTGCGCCAGCATTAATTGATACAATCGCGTTGCAAGGATCCATTTCTTCCGATAAAAGTGCTTTGGTTTCCACTTCTTCAAAAAATTTTTTAAATTTCTCGTAAATTTCCAAAGCCTCTTTAGCAGATTCATCATCATCATCATTTTCAGCATATTCTAAAAGGATATCATATTCTTCTTTTTGATTTTTTAAGGATACATAGGTATCCATGACTTCGCTTAACAGGGATTTTTCTTTTTGAATTTTAGATGCGGTTTGATTATCATCCCAAAAACCACTTGATGCTTCTAACTGGGCTATGTTCCCTAATCGCAACTCCTTGCCATCAATGTCAAAGAGCCCTCCGTAAATCAATTAATTTCTTTTCATATTTTTGCATCAAAAGTTTACTTTCATCTAAATTTATTTTTATTTCTTCATTCATTATTTGCACCTTAATTAAAATATTTTATCGGTGATGGCTTCTTCTTCGTTAAACATCACTGCTGCTTGACGGTCGCTTTTTTCATGATCATATCCTAGTAGATGTAGTAGCCCATGTACACCCAAATAAATCATTTCCTCCTCTATAGAAAGATCAAATTTTTTTGCCTGTCTTTTCGCTACCTCTTTGCAGATGAAGATATCCCCCAAACACAGTAAAGGAAACGGCAGCGATTTCTTTTTTAATAAAGCCATGGGATTTTCTTCAAGTGGAAAAGAGAGAACATCGGTAATTTTGTTTTTTTGGCGATATTTCGCGTTTAATGACTTTATTTTCCTTTCCCCGCAAAGCGTTATGCTAATATCCATGGATATTTTTAAAGAGTTGGACTTTTTTTTAATCCATTGATCCATAACGATCAATTGTTTTTTCAATAGTACCAAATAATTTTTATGATACGATTGGGTGAGGAAAGAGGTATTATGTAGATAAATTGTAAAGTAGTGACTTTTTATAACTTGTGGTTTCATAACCTATAGTTTTATAAAACATCTTTGAGTTAGACAATTAAAACCGGAGAAAATGTGAAATACTGTGAACTGGAAAAACTAATTGAGGTAATTGAAAAACTAAGAGACCCACAAAACGGTTGTCCTTGGGACTTAAAACAAGATCATAAAAGTCTCTTAAAATATCTCATAGAAGAATCCTATGAATATTTAGATGCTGTTGAATCTAATGATGAATTCAAAATGAAAGATGAATTGGGAGATGTGCTTTTGCAAGTCGTTCTCCATAGCGTTATCGCTCGGCAACGAGGTAGCTTCAATATCGAAGATGTGGCCTGTAATTTATCTGAAAAATTAATCCGGCGCCACCCTCACGTTTTTAAAATCGAGGACAAAACCCTCTCTCCCGACCAAGTCAAAACCAATTGGGATATTATTAAAAAGACAGAAAAAAAGAATAACCCTGAAAATGAAAAATCTCTTATCGACCAAAGTTTCTTATCCTTCCCTGCTCTTTTTGCCGCTAATCGTATTGGAGAAAAAACTCATACTATAAAATTTGATTGGGACAACTGGCAACAAGTAAGAGAAGTCGTGGAATCCGAGTGGGTTGAATTAAAAGTAGAGCTAGATGACCCCCATATAAAAAAAGATAAAGTAGAAGAAGAAATTGGAGATTTATTATTTTCGGTGGCCCAACTGGCTAGACATCTTAAAATTCACCCAGAAGATGCACTAAGAGCTGCTAACCGAAAATTCATAAGGCGTTTTCACAAAATGGAAGCCATGATAAAAAATGACGGAATTGAACTGACCACTCTCAATCAAAAAGAAATGGATATTTATTGGAACAAGGTAAAAGAAATAGAAAAGGATCTGGCCACAAATGAATAAACTCACCAAAGAAAACAGAATCTACAACCTTGATATCCCTGTTACTGGCCTAACCGGAGGAGTTGCCTCAGGAAAGACAACCGTTTCAAATTACTTAAGAGAACAAGGACATCAGGTTATTTGTGCGGATGAACTCATTAAAAAAATCTATAAACAAACCGAAACCCATGATTTTATCAAGACCAATTACCCTCAAGTCATTCAAAATAGCCAAATTGACTTCAGACAATTAAGAAAACTTTTCTTTAGCAATATTGAGATTCAAAGCAAGATTGAAAATCATCTCTATCCAAAATTGCAAATTGAATTTTTAAAAGCCCTTCCTAAGTCCCATCATGTTTTTTATGATGTTCCTCTTTTATTTGAAAAAAAGCTTAATTTATTGGTTGATGCAACTATATGTGTTTACGTCAATCCCGACATTCAACGACAAAGGCTTATGAGTCGAGACAGTATCTCTGCTCAAGAGGCCTCTCTTATTATTAATGCTCAAATGCCCATAGACGAAAAAAGAAAACTAGCTGATTTCGTTATCGATAATTCCAAACAACCACGAGATACCTTTGTACAGATCAATACCGTATTAAAAACCCTCCTTTCATAATTTTGAAAAGAGTATATTGTCGAACGTATCAAACTATGGAAAAATCATAAAAAAACAGGGGGTTTTTTTATGAAACTATTTATCTTTTCTTTTCTCATGGTTTTTATTTCATTCAATACCTTTTCAAATGAACTTAAATACCACAAAAAAGCAAATGAATTAACTTATGCGCAAACACTGGAATATTGTCTTGAAGATGGCGAAGATTGGACTATACCTAACAAAGAACTCTTAGCAAGAGTCATCGTCGTTGGCGAATTGCAAGACATCGACAGATGGTTTTGGTCTTCCACAAAAGCTCCAAGCGAATTATGTTCAGATGAAGTATGTTATTACCAAATTCATACTAAAACCCTAAGTGAAAGAATTCGCTCTGAAAAAGAATTGGGGCATGGGCTTTGCGTATACTACTAAAAGTTAAAATAAATTAGATTACATGAAAAAATACGATTCGATTATATTTGATATCGACGGAACTCTGTGGAATGCTTCGGCAGCAAGTGCCAACGGTTGGAATATCTATTTAAGCCAGATGGGATATAATACCACCGTAAAAAAAGAGAACATTGAATCCGTCGCCGGTTGCGTGTTTGAAGAATGTGTAAAAAAAGTACTTGCCCATATTAATGAACCACTCCCTTCACTACTTAAAAATTTAAATCATTACGAAACGGAAGCTGTCAAAAGTGAGGGGGGCGTATTTTACGAAGGGGTTAAGTCGTTAATGCCCAAACTGGCCAATCATTACAAGCTATATTTAGTTAGTAATTGTCAAGAATGGTATATGAATGTTTTTTTTGAAAAAAGCAATTTCAAAAATTTATTTACCGATTGGGATTGCCATGGTCGATTAAAAAGATCCAAGGCCGATAATATCAAAGATATAATCAAAAGAAACAATTTACAAAATTCTGTCTACATCGGTGATACCATGATCGACCAAAAATCCTCTCAAGAAGCAGGTATTGATTTTATTCACGCCAGGTACGGTCATCAAAAGTTTGAAGCTCCAGTAAGTTTCAATTCTTTTAGTGAAATTGTTGATTACCTAATTTAATTTAATAATTTCCAAAACAGATTTAAGCTCATCTACAAAGCTGGCATGCTTAAAAGCCAAAAGTCTTTTTTTTGACTGGCTGCCGTTACAATGCAAAATAAGCTTGGCGTTTAACAGATTGGCAATTTCCACATCGTGATCAGTGTCACCAATATAAAATAGTTTATCACCAATTAATTCATGCATATGTTGTTTGGCAATCATGATTTTTCCCGCAGCATGGTGATTATCAATTCCCCATACGCTTTCAAAATAATCATAGATATTTAAAAATTTTGTTAAGGCCACCAAGCTATCATGTTCCATGGCCGAAAGAATAACCTGTTTTACCCCTTTGCTATGAAAAGAGGAAAGCACTTCTTTAGCATTTTGATGAAGCGTAGTTTTTGTATTAACTCCTTCATAGTAAATTTTAATAAATTCATCCGATAATTCATGGAAGGAGTATCGATTAAGATCAAACCCAGCCTTCTCATAGTATTCTTTAACAGGAAAGCCAAAAATTTCTCGATATTTTTGAAGAGTGAGAGAAGGAAGTCCTCTTTTGTTTAAAACTTTATTCATGGAATCTACACAATGAATGGTGTCATCAAGCAAGGTTCCGTTAAAATCCCAAATTATTGTTGTTTTCATATAGTTTTTTTTACCTAGACCTTCTCTACAATATTTTCATGTCACAAGTCTTCTTATTCCCAAAGCTCGTGAGATATGTCAATTAATGATTAAATAAAACTGCTCTTTCAACTTGATAACTAAAATTTAAGACAGTACTATTTTTAGATGATCAGCCTTATAAAAATGACTGAGACCAACTTTAGCGCCTATCTTTCATGCGCAATTGAAAGATACACTATTGGAAAATCAGCAACACAAAGTTTGAATTTCCAGGAATTCCAAACTTTGATACTATTTATTTCCTGATTGTTTATATGACTTCAAATAGCTGTCATCAATACACATGTCTTATTTAGCTAACTAAAGAATCTTAAATATTTTTTCTAAAAACCAAAGGACATCGGTGTGTTCGTTCATTCGATAATTCGCCGAAGAAGTTTCCTCTCCCACTTTGATGGTTATCCCTTTATTAGAGTTTAGTTCCCTGAATAGTGACTCATCGGTAGCATCATCACCAATGGCAATAATGGCCTTATTAGAAAAATCATACCGGTTTAAAAACCATCTTAAAAACACGCCTTTGTTAGCAGCATGATCCTTGATCTCAACTACTTTTTTTCCAGAAATCACATTAACGGGATAATGTCTCATTAATTCTTCAAGTTCATTTCTAAGCTTGACTGCTTGATATTCAGCAAACTCAGCCGGACTATTTCTATAGTGCCAGCAAATTGCATAATCTTTGCGTTCAACATAACTAGAGGGCACCATATTGGCAAAGTCATTCATGACTTTCAAAGCACTGGGGTACCACTTCTTTTTATGATCAGTCACCAGGGTCATCCACTTGCCTTTGCTCTTATTATAAAACTGGGCACCATGCTCTGCTGCCAAATACACATTATAATTTGCAAATTGGCTCTTTAAAAAATCACGATCTCGTCCACTGATAATGCAGACATCAACATTGTCAGTTATAGCAAACTTATGAATTAATCTCCTGGCCCTTAAAGTTAAAAGCGCTTTGGCAGGGTCTGATCTAATCGGTGTAAGGGTTCCGTCATAGTCCAGTAAAAGCAAAAGATTTCGTCGGTGTTTTTTAATTGCAGCTTGTATTTCGGATGGTACATTTTCTTCACTATTTATATACTGTGTTTTTTGATCAATTACTTTATGGCTCTCTAATTCTCTTATAAACCTTTGGGCCCAGGTGGTTGCCGTATAATTAAATAAGAATTTTTTCATTATCTCATTCTTCCTGATTTTCTCAGGCAGCGGAATATTAATAGCATGGAAGATGGCATCTGCGGTTTCATAGATATTCCAAGGGTTGATTGAAATCGCCTCGGATAAATGGGAAACTGCTCCAGTAAACTCGCTTAGAATGACGACTCCGGGATCGACATTGTTTTGAGAAACAATATATTCCAAAGCTACTAAATTCATTCCGTCTCTTTTACTGGTCACCAACAGCACGTCGGCGTGGGAATAAAGAGCAGCCAGTTCTTCTGGTGTTACAGAATTGAATATATATTTAATAGGGACATAGTTAGCAGTTCCAAATTTTCCATTTATTCTACCGATAGTCATATCAATTTCATTTTTTAATTTGATATATTCTGGTACTTCGGTTCTGGTGGGAGTAGCTAATTGCAAGAGCTGAATACGTCCCTGCCACTGTGGATATTTTTCTAAAAAAACCTCATAAGCTTTAAGTTTTAAATCTATACCCTTAGTATAATCCAGTCGATCAACACCTAAGATGACTTTTTCAATTTCAAAACTAGATTGTTTCCATTTATCCATGAGCAACTCTGTCTCTTTTGATTTGGAAATTTCTCTGAATATCTGATAATTAATACTGGCAGGAAAAACACCTAATTTGGTTTGATGCTGCTTAAACTCGATTTGCATTTTAGTTGGATAAATCCCCAGTACACCTCTAACTGAACTGACAAAATACCGAAGATAACTATAATCGTGAAAACCAATCAAATCTGACCATAACACTCCGTCAAGAATATGATTGGCCATTGGCAACTGCCTAAAAATTTCATAGCTCGGAAACGGTATGTGCAGGAAAAAGCCTACTTTACAATTGGGTTTAATTTTTTTTAAAAATTTGGGAACCAGCAGAAGATGAAAATCATGTATCCAGACA
>Ga0208958_1001731_pt1 | contig 20606 bp, 21 predicted proteins | sample RifOxyB1_FD_184032 | JGI IMG/M metagenome (GOLD analysis project Ga0208958, IMG submission 184032) | Soil microbial communities from Rifle, Colorado - Rifle Oxygen_injection B1 (SPAdes) | ecosystem: Environmental > Terrestrial > Deep subsurface > Rock core/Sediment | place: Rifle, Colorado... | reverse complement strand
TTTTAATCCGTTTAACGGACGAAAGATTTAAACATATTATTTATTCACATAAAGAAATTTCCCTACCTGATTTCAAATTAATAGCCTCAACTATTGAAAACCCTGTTGCAATATTTGAAGGCAATTCTGACGAATTATTGGCAACTTCCAAATTTGATAAAAATAGATGGATTGTGGTAGTATATAAAGAATTAAAGTCTGATGGGTTTGTTATTACTGCCTATATAACGACAGACTTTAAATGGTTATTAAAAAGAAAAATTATATGGACCAACAAATAATAAATTCTGCTAAATTGGCAGTGAACGATTTAATGAAATTATCTCTATTGGGTGATTCGCGTTTATGGGTTGATTTTGATAGAGAAGCAGATGTTTTATATGTTAATTTTGGTCAACCACAAAAAGCTGATGATTCAATTCTTGGAGATGACAACATTATAAGAAGAAAAAGAAATGGTAAAATTGTAAGTCTTACTGTGCTTAATGCAAGTCAGTATTCAATATAATTATTTACTCTTGAAGCTAGCAACTATTTTTTCAAAAACACTAGGATTTTTGGAAGCGATATCGGATAATATTTTCCTATCTAATTCAATCTTTTCTTTTTTTAGATTGGCAATTAATTTGGAATAAGAAGTACCCAATTGTTTTGCTGCTGCAGAAAGTCTGACAATCCAAATTGATCTTAAATCTCTTTTTCTTAATTTTCTTCCTATGTATGCATATTGACCTGCATGCATTACAGCTTCTTTTGCTTGCTTAAATCTTCTACGTCTTGCAGAATGATAACCTTTTGCAAGTTTTAGAACTTTCCTGTGTTTAATTGCAGCCTTTGACTTTACTCTTGTCATTTTAATTTTGTACCTAAGTATTTTCTAAGTTTTTTAGCAAATACTTCTTTAACTAGAACCATTTTTGAAAGTTTTCGAAGTCTTTTTTTACTTTTTCCTGCATTCAAATGTCTTTTAAATGCCTGTCGACGCAAGAGCTTTCCATTTTTAGTAACTCTAATTCTATTAGTTACTAATTGTTTGATCTTTATTTTTTTGTTTGCCATATATGTTTGTGGGCGAAATGATCATTATCAAGTTTCTGCCTAAAAACTTAGGTTTCATGTCGATATTGATTCCCTCTCCCAAATCTTTCAAAATTCTGTCCATTATATCATAACCAAAGGTTTTTGACCCTAGTTGTTTTAATTTAAAATAAACTACTAGTTTTACTTTATCTTTATCGGTCAAAAACTCATCAATTCTTTTAAGTCTTGTTTGGTAATCCCCCTCTCCAATAAATGGGGTAAACCTAATTTCTTTTAAGTCAGAGGGTTTTGCTTTTTTATTTGCTTCCTTCTGCTTTTTCTCTTCTTGATATTTAAATTTGCCAAACTCAATAATTTTGGCGACAGGCGGTTCTGCCTTTGATGCTATTTCAATTAAATCCTGATTTGACTCTTTTGCTAATTTAATTGCTTCATCCTTACTTATTACTCCAATTTGAACACCTTTGGAATCCAAAACCCGCAAAGTTGTAGCGGGAATTCTTTCATTTATGCGCCAATAATTATTGGTAGTTTTCAATTTCAGATTTTATTATATCAATAAATTTGGATAATTGCATCGTGGAATTTTTACCTGTTCTGTTTCTTATAGAAATTTCATTATTTTCAATTTCTTTATCACCTACAATAATCATATATGGTACTTTTTCTTTCTGAGCATCTCTAATTTTGGCACCTAGCGTTTCATTTCGCGTGTCTAACTCAACCCTAACTTTTTCATCCGTTAGCTCTTTGAATATTTTCTCTGAGTAATCTAAATGCTTTTCAGAAATTGGCAATATTTTAACTTGAACAGGAGAAAGCCAAGTTGGAAATGAGCCTTTATATTTTTCGATTAAAAAAGCGATTATTCGTTCAATTGCCCCAATTGAAGATCTGTGAACGACAACTGCTTCAGTTTTACCACCATCTTCATTTATGAATTCTAATTTAAATCTTTTAGGCATTACAAAATCATATTGAACTGTAAAGGCGGTGTCCTCTTTTCCATTAGCGTTTACCATTTGAATATCGATCTTAGGACCATAAAAAGCTGCTTCACCTTCCGCCTCTTTGTACTTTGACTTTCCTTCAATCAAAACCGATCTTAATATTTCTTCAGCTTCATCCCATGATTTATCATCCTTAAAATATTTTTTTTCATCTTTTCTATCCCCTAAAGAAAGTCTGTAACTATAATCCTTGTCTTTTATAAGCCCTAAAACTTTATTGCAGTAATCAATCAATTCCAAGGCATTTTTTATTTCGCTTTTAGCCTGTTCTTTGGTGCAGATTATGTGGGCATCAGCTAAACAAAAACTTCTGACTCGCTGTAGGCCCATCAGCTCTCCCGATTTTTCAAATCTATATAACTTTGCAAGTTCAGCGTATCTAATCGGTAAATCTCGGTATGATCTTGGTTTATCTAAAAATAGCTCAAAATGGTGTGGGCAAGTCATTGGACGAAGCATAAATTCTTCATCCTCAATAATAATCGGAGCATACATACTATCTTTATAATATGGGTAATGTCCTGATTTCTTATATAAGTCTAATTTTGCAATGTCTGGAGTATAAACATGTTGATATCCTCGTTTTATTTCCTCGTCAACAATAAACCTCTCGAGAGTTCTCCTGATTGCCGCCCCTTTTGGGGTCCATAGTGGAAGTCCTTTTCCAACAGTGTCTGAAAAGGTAAAAAGATCAAGTTCACGGCCGAGCTTTTTGTGGTCCCACTCTTTTTCAACTGATTCTTTTGTATTCGATAATTTTAATTTCATATAGATATATTACTACATAAATTTGCATTTTGCAGAGAGAGAGAGAGTAATATTGGATTATTATGACAAATGAGACAAATGTTCATCCAGCTGAGCCAATATTAAATGATCAAGGTTTGAAAGTTGGTGTAGTAACACGATATGCTGGTGGGTCTATAGAAAGTTTAGCCCTTAATAATGTTAAAGCTGGAGACGTAGTTACAATGCCAAATGGCAAAAAAGTTACGTTACAAAGTCTTGGTCCGGAATCGGATGTTATTGTTTGATTAGTTTCATTTAATCCCCATCGATTTTTTGCGCCTTGCTTCAACTTCATCTAAAATAACTTTTCTGATCCTAATGGATCGTGGAGTTACTTCAACAAGTTCGCTGTCGTCAATATACTCTAAGGCATCATCCAAAACCATTACCCTTGGTGTATTAAAATGTTCTGCTGAGCCATCACCTTTACTTCTCATGTTACTTAGTTGTTTTTCTTTACAAACATTAACTATCATGTCCCCTGCTCTTGAGTTTTGGCCAACAACTTGGCCTTTATAGACTTTAATTGCAGGGCCTACAAAAAGCTGTCCTTGACCTTGAACATTTGTAAGTCCATATAACCTTGTTTCTCCCGTTTCAAAAGCAACCATTGACCCTCTATCTCTTTCTCTTTCAAAACCATCATCAGGTAAATAGTCAAAAAAGGCAGTATTAATTATTCCCATGCCTTTAGTGTCAGTTATCAGTTCACCTCTGAAACCTATAAGCTCTTTAGTGGAGACAGTAAATTCCAAGGATACGATTCCTTCTTCATTTTTATACATATCATCCATCTTGCCATGTCTAATCCCCATGTGTTGTATAACAACACCTGAAAATTCTTCTGGTACGTCCACGTAGACCTTTTCAAATGGAGTGTAAGTCTTACCATCAATTATTTTATTAATAACATGAGGTCTGGAAACAGAAAATTCATAACCCTCTCTCCTCATTCTTTCAATGAGGATTGCTAAATGTAGTTCTCCTCTACCAGACACTGTCCAAGTTCCGTCACTATTGTCTTCAACTTTTAAGGCAACGTCTGTCTCAAGTTCTTTATATAGTCTTTCTCTAATTTGACTACTGGTTTTAAAATCTCCCTCACGCCCTCCAAATGGAGAGTCGTTAACCAGAAAGACCATCTTAACAGTTGGTTCTTCAATTGATATTAAGGGAAGAGCTACAGGATTTTCTAAACTGGCAAGTGTTTCTCCAATGGTTACTTCTGGAATACCTGTAACAGAAACAATATCACCCGCAAAAGCTTCTTTTTCGTCCTGTTTGGTTAGACCTTTGAAAGTAGTAATTGAAGTTAATTTTGCTCTTTTTTGTACACCTTCTCTATTAATATGTGTAACATCTTCAATTAATGAAATTTTTCCATTTTTAATTTTTCCTATGGCAATTCTACCTTTGTAATTATCTTTACCAATGTTACTGACAAGCATCTGAAGTGGTTTTTCTGGGTCTCCAGATGGAGCTGGAATATATTTGATAATTTCTTCAAAAATAGGGGTAATATCTTTCATTTTGGTAGGGTCTGGTTCATAACCTGCTACTCCGTCTCGTCCGCTGGCGTAGATTGTGGGAAAAAAAGCCGTAGATTCATCAGCACCTAATTCAACAAATAAATCAAAAGTCTTTCCCTGAACCCATTCAGAACGGGCCCCCTTTTTGTCAATTTTATTTACAACAACAATAATTTTAAGGCCCATTTTAAGAGCATGTTTTAAAACAAATCTGGTTTGCGGCATTGGACCTTCTTTGGCATCAACCAAAAGCAATGCACCATCTGCCATAGAAAGAACACGTTCAACTTCTCCGCCAAAGTCTGCATGTCCTGGAGTGTCAATGATATTTATTTTGGTATCCCCATACATTACTGAAGCATTTTTAGAAAAAATTGTAATTCCGCGTTCTCGTTCAAGTTCATTTGAGTCCAAAATAGCTTCTTGTCCTGCGTCACCCTTCCCCATTTCAGTATGTGATTGACGCAAAAGTGCATCCACTAAAGTGGTTTTTCCATGATCAACATGGGCAATAATAGCAACGTTTCGCACACTATGTGATGCAGTCCTATTCATATTTTTAGCAAAAAATAAAAGCCGTTATTTACGGCTTTTTAGCCTATAATTTATTATATCACAAGTGCCCTTATACAAAAAGGCTCGAACTTATTTCAGAAACAATTTCTAAAATCTATGCATAGTTTAACAGATTTTAAAAGCATTCTCCAAGAAAAGGGGTTAAAGGGGAAATGAATTGGAGAAGGCTCGGGTCTTCCGCTCAGCTCCGCTTCGCGGAGCTTCGCAAACACTGCATGGTCGGACTTCTCGCTCACCCCACTGCGGTGGGGTTCGCTAACCCAATTGAAAGGTAAAGGGGTTATTTATAATCAGGTACTTTGCAGTACCTGACGGTAGTTAACGGTATACAGGAAGAAGGTCGGTGAACACCGTTAACTGGCCGTAAATACGGCCTTTTGTCCGTGTTACCGTCCGCTGGTTTAACCGTTGCAAAGATTATTGTTATGTCTAAAACTTAATGTTTTTTGTGTTGAGTTAAATTAAAATTTATGGTTATTGGATTAGTTTTTGAAGTGTTAATTTTTTATTGGAAGGTGTAATTTTAGTGTGGTTTAAAGTTTTGACAAAATAATACTAGCCTAAATTTATTAAGCTTCTTGTCCAAAAAAATTATGTTTTTAACTGTTTTTTAAACTTTAAATCACCTCCAATAATCTAAGTGTCTGTAATGAATGACAGTTGTTGAAAGTCAAAGAAAAGTGTGTATCTAACTTTTCTGAGGAATTCTGTGAAGTTTTTATATTTAGGTTTGATTAAGTAGACCAAGAGGTATGCAATTAAGGCACAATAGATTTGAGATTTAACAGCATTGTGGGTAGTTCCAAAGAATTTTTTAAGTTTAAGGTTTTGTTTGATGAACTTAAAAAATAATTCTATATCCCATCTTCTTTTATATAAATCACGAATGTCATTTGCTCTTAAATCAAATCTATTTGTGGCTATGATTATTCCTTCTTTATGTCCTTCTTCTTTCTTAAACCTAATTACTCTAACAATATCTTGCATTACCCTAGATTTTCTTACTCTCTCAGGTCTACCAAGTTTTCCAGTTTCATCTGAAATTACATTACTAGGTTTAATATGTTTTTGTTTAAACCAAGAAAATCTATTTGTTTTATGCATCCTAGCTACAAAGAAAGCTTTTGTTTTTATAATTTTTGTGTAAAGTCCGTAGTCATTAAAACCTCTATCAAAAATGTAAGTTAACCCCTTTTTATATTCAAATTCTTTTCCATGTGTAGTGTCTCCTTTTTTCCAATCTGAAATTATTATTTGATCAGGTAGTTGCCAAAAAGGATCATATTCAACTCCAATTTTAATAGCACCACGATTACCATCCATCTTCCAAAGTGAAAATAGATTTTTGGCAACAACTGAAGTTGTAGTGTCAATTACTCTTATTTTAGAATATGGAACTCTTTTCCTTACTTTTTCTAAAATGTGCCTGTATGCCTCTTCAAATATACCTGAATTTCTTTTTGAATTAACTCTTGAGAGTGAACTTTTGTTTATACCATCAAATGAAAACTTTCCTGTAGCCTCAACCATTGATGAAATATCAGAAAGCGATTTAGATTGTGCCAAGTTGGCAGATACCAATATTCCAAGCTGATCTTTAGTTGTTAACTTCTTACTCCATTTATCACTTCCATATCTTTCAACAACCAAACCTAAACTTCCTTCAATCTCTCTTGTCAAGGTCTTGAAAAGACAACCACAAGATGTATCATTAATTAAAATGGGCAGTTACCTCCTTTGGTACTGTCCATTTTTTATCTTTTGAATCTAAATGTCAAATCTTTGCAACGGTTAAAGCGCCGAGCGCCGACCAAGCGTTTATCCCATCTCCACGGATTAAAACACTACTCTACTCGGAAACTAAATTGATATTATTTGATATCTTGATACGGATTATTTACGGGCGTATAAATGATATTGCCATGAGCAATATTGTAAATAATCCTAGTCTTCAAAAATTTTTCCTGTATGCAAGAAAATCAACTGATATTGAGGATATGCAAGTACAATCAATTGAGGGTCAACTTGATGAACTTCGTTTGCTTGCCAAACGGGAAAATATAACTATTGTTGAAGAATTAGTTGAAAAACAGTCTGCCAAAGTTCCAGGACGTCCAATCTTTAACAAAATGCTTGAGATGATTGAAGAAGGCCGTGCAAATGGCATTATCTCGTGGCATCCAGATCGTTTGGCAAGAAACTCAGTAGATGGAGGAAGAATAATTTATTTAGTAGACACAGAAAAAATATCTGCCCTCAAGTTCAATACCTTTTGGTTTGAACCCACTCCTCAAGGGAAGTTCATGTTGTCAATTTCATTTTCGCAGTCTAAATATTATGTAGATTCACTTTCTGAAAACACTCGTCGTGGGTTAAGGCAAAAAGCTAGAAATGGTAATTTTCCGGGAGTTGCACCTCGTGGATATTTAAATGATACTAGAAATAGAACAATTGTTGTAAATAAAAAGATTGCTCCTTTGATTGTTGAAGCTTTTGAAAAATATAGTTATGGAAATGTTAGATTAAAGGACATTTCTTGCTTTTTAGCAACCAAGGGTATTATCACCACTAAAAATAAAAGCCTGTGTCTATCTGAAACAAAGAAAATACTTTCTAACTCTTTTTATTTTGGTTTGTTTAAATGGAGTGGTGAAGTGTATGAGGGCAGACATGCTCCAATTATTTCAAAGCAACTTTTTGATAAAGTACAAGAAGTCTTAGCTTCTCGTAATCATCAATGGATTAATGCTAATGTAAAAAAAGTTCACAAACAATATATAGGACTTCTAAAGTGTGGTGAGTGTGGAATGGCCATAACTGCTGAGGTACAACCAAAATATTATAAAGAGACTAATCGTCATGTTCTCTATACCTATTACCACTGTACTAAAAAATCTAAAATTGTTGGTTGTACACAGTCTCACTATGTCAGTGAAACTAATCTTCATTCTCAACTCACCACACTCATCAAAAAGTACACTTTGAAAAAGACTTGGGCTAATCAGATGTTCTCTAAATTAAAACAAGAAGAATCTGATATAGCCAAGTCCTGCCTTGATGCTATTTCAATTAAGAGAAAGGATTTGGAACAAATAGACATTAAATTAAAACTTCTCTTAGACTCATACCTCGATCAGATAATTGATAAGGAGGAATTTCAAGAAAGTAAGTTTCAATTAATGTCTAAAAAGAAAACAACTGAAGAACAAATCCTTTCTCTTAAAAAGAATCAAGGCAATTGGATTGAACCTTTCAAAAATTGGATATCTGTAGCTAGTGGAGTAGATCAAATAATATCAACACAAGATAAACAGCAAATAAAGGTACTCGCCTCAAAAATCTTCGGCTCGGACCTCTTTCTTGAAAACAAAACAGTCCGCGGAGATGGGATAAACGCTTGGTCGGCGCTCGGCGCCGATCCGACAGGTCGGACTTGGGTGCACCAAAGTGCAGTTGAACCCCCATTATCAAGATTTAAAGCATTATCCATTCCCAAAGTTTTCATAACTCGTGCAGATTCCGCAACAGTTGCCGAGTGAACGACTCCGATATAAACAATATTTCCCCTATTTGCAACAAAACTTCTGTTTCCTTTACTGCCTTTTTTGGGATCCTCATCTCCCCCAAAAGTTATATTTCCATTAAAAACCAAAAGAGGATAATTCATTAAAACTCCATTTACCCCCGTATCTCTTCCCCACTGACTACCTGCTGATACAAATCTAATGTAACCTCCACCGAAAATAACGGCTGGATTTGTGCTGTAAACATTATTTCCAGAATTAAAATAATATTTGTCTTTATTCATAACCAAAAGATCAAATGTGTTTTCTTTGCCGGCACAACTTGGATAATCTTTGGGACAAAAGTATGTTCCATTAATTCCAGCAAAACCATTATTGCGAGAAATATAATCTCCTAAAGATAATGCAGGACAGTTACCACCACAATCAGAAGTTGAAGCAGTATCAACTATTACTCTAGTCGAGGACATATCTGCAGAAACTATACTAACAGTAAAAATTCCTATATCTGTTTTTACACTTTGTCTTGAGTATCCAGCGTTTGGTGGAACGTTATTAATAATCGGAGCAGTTGTTGCCTTCATGGTAGGCTTTAGTGTTGGAGCAGTAGTTGGGGTAGTAGTTGGAATAGTAGTTGGAGTAGCAATAGATACGGAAATTAATAAAGAAATTAACCATTTAATGAAATTAGAAATCATAGTTTTTGTTAACAAAAATAGTATACTGTACTTCTTGAAAGATATGCCAGATATAAATCCTACAACACAAGGTTTGATTAAAGACATTCAAAGTGCCCAAAGTTTTACTCAGAAAAAAACTACAGAAACTATAAAAACCACAAAAACTGCCTCAAACCTGGCATTTTTGTATGAACGAGCGAGAAATGCTGTTGAGTTTAGAGATGAACATTTGGTAAGAACTGCCGCTATCGAAAGAATTTTAAGACGAAGATTATTTTTAAACCAAGACGATGAAAAAATTGCCAAAAATTTAATTAAGGAATTATCTTGGGCCAGATATTTTATCAACAATTCAATAGAAGCATCCAAAACACCGCAGCTAACTTTAATTATTAATAAATATAGGGATGCAATCAAAGACTTGGGGCAGGATTATTTTGAAACACTTATTGGTGTATGTTCATGTGAAATTGAAGAATTGTTAACTTTTAATCCAGTTAACCAAATTTTGATAAATTATGTTTCTTCTTCAATTCTACCTAGAATTGACTTTGGTGAAGAAAATCTGCAAACCAAAAGCATACAAGTATATATCGCAACAGAGCGAACATTTGCTAAAAATAGCGAAAACTTTATAACATATAAACTCCTAAAAGTATTGTTGCCTAAATGGGAAGATTCAAAAATCTTGATTAAATCGTTAGAGACTATTAAGGACCACCTTAACTATCCCAAAAAAGACATTTTAAGAATCAAGGTGTCACAAATGATGCCCCCTTTCAACCTCCTGCGAGAAATCATTCTTTTATCAAAAGAGTTTACAACAACAATAACAAATGAAGAAGAGTTTAGGAAAAAGGCATTAAATATCCTAGAAGAAAAATACCTCGAGACAAAAGACAAAGTGTTACGTGCATCCAAAAGAAGCATCGTTTACATTTTTTTAACCAAAATGGTTTTGGCGATATTAATTGAAATCCCTTTTGAAATTATATTTAGTCGAATTAACTATATTGTTTTGACAGTCAATATATTGTTCCCTCCTGCTCTTATGTTTTTATTTAATAGTGGTGTAAAGTTGCCTGATAGCAATAATACAAAAAACATGCTAGATAAACTGGAACAATACTTATATTCAGACGAGAAAAATATTGTTCCAGAATATATTGAAATAAAAAGACAAAACAAAAAATCGGATAGGATATTTTTTTATTTTTTTGTTTTTACCTCATCATTAATTGTACTTGGAATTTTGGGTTTTTTAAACTTGTTAGGATTTAGTTTTATTAGTCAAATTATATTTTTATTTTTTCTTTCTGTCGTTTCTTTTTTTGCATTTAGAGTTAGAGAAATATCAGCTGATTTTAAACTTAAAGATAATTATGGTGAATCATTTTTAGAAACATTGCTAGATTACATATTTTTACCAATAATCAAAGTTGGGCAATTCCTATCAAACCAAATAAGTAAACTTAATATTTTGAGTTTTATTTTTGATTTTATTATTGAAGCTCCCCTAAAAACTTTTTTGGAAATTCTTGAGGACTGGTTACACTTTGTGAGAGTCAAGAAGGAGGAGATCCTTAGTTAAGTTTTTAATTTCTTCTTTAATAATTTTCTTCATATTTTTTTTAGATTTGGTATCTAAATATTCAAGTAATTTAATATCATGAGGCCTGGCATGAAACATTTCCAAAAATTCGTGGTGATGTTCATTCGGCAAATGGGTTAAACAACAACCTAAAACTTTATGGTGAATAATCTCTTCGACCATTTGCCACAATTCCTGTCTTTCATCATTAACTGGTGTCAATTTCTTAATTTTTTTGTCAACACCTTTAAGAACTGTTAGTTTGTCGTAAAATAACATTGTCATATTTTTAATAAATCCTTTCCACTTAAATCATTATATACAACTGGTCCTAATTTTATCTTGTTTTCCGGATCATCAACAAAAAAAACTAAAACTGCGCCTTTTTTGTAGCGAGCTCCACCTAAGTATTCCATTACTTCAGGACTTCCACCAAAATGTTTACCTGTCCAAGCAGCAGGACCCGAATCTGCAAGTGCTGTCACAATGGCATTACCATTGATCGTATTAACGATTAAAAGTTTTCTGTGTTTATACCAATCCCGAAGATAAGGCTGCCTACTGTTCCAGTCTGGAAGATACAGTGTTTGAACTACAGAATACCATTTCTCAGTTTCTTCTAAAGTTGAAGTTAGATCAGTTTTTGACTTTGCAAAATACCCCCATGCACCTAATCCCGGAGCAATTCCTTCTTTGTAATATGGTCCATGATTTTCCAAAACATCTCCTGGATATCTTTTCAAATGCTGTTCGGCACCAATGTAACCATAAACAGTATTAAGATGCTCTCCTTCTAGGGTTGCTTTGGATTTAATTTTTAAAATGTCACTAATTATTACTTCTAATCTTTTTTCTTCATCTCGTGCTAAAGGTCTTACCTCGGAGGGCAATAATTTTTGTAAAATATTTATAAAATTTTCTTGTGGAATTAAATTTTTATTATTTATTTCTATTGGAGCAGGTAATTGATTAATATTTACTGGGGAAGTTAATAATAAACTACCTGTTATAGCACCGGCTGAAATTAGTTTTGCTGAATATTGCCTTAAATTTTTAAGTTCTAATCCTTTTCCCAATAAAAATTGGTGAGCCTCAGGAAAGTTTTTCTTAAAATCACTTTGGGCCTCTATACTTTTTAATTTTAATTTGGTTCTAAAATCGTACATAATCTTTTTAAAGCCTCTTCTTTACCTAAAATGGCAATTGATTCATTGATTGGTGGAGTAAATTTAGCTCCAGTTATAGCAATTCTTAAATCCATAAAAAAGTCTCCTGTTTTAAAATTATTTTCTTTAACCACTTCCATTAAATCTCTTTCTTTTTCAATTCCCTCAATAGCCTTCTCTAAATGTAATTTATAATTTTCCCCAAATAGTTTTTTGTCTAGTTCAGGTTTTTCAAAGAAAAAATTTGCTAAAGAATTAAAGTCGGAAAGTTTTTTGATTCGACCTTGAATTAAACCAACAATTGATTTATTTTTGGCTGTATTTTCTAAATTTAGTTTTTGAATAAGTTCCTCAGTTGATAACTTTCGAATGTAGTCGCCATTAAACCAATCAAGTTTTTCTCTATTAAATACTGGGTTTGATTTTTGAAATCCTTTTTGATCAAAATCTTTTACAAACGAATTTAAATTAAAAAGCTCTTGATTATTTTTGGGTGCCCAACCTAATAAAATCACAAAATTAAATAAGGCTTCGGGTAGATAGCCTTCATTTAGTAATCCTTGAACAGACGTACTACCTTTTCTTTTTGAGAGTTTTCCACCATCAGGATCCATTATGTCAGTCAGATGTCCAATTTCTGGAACTTCATATCCAAGATATTTATAAACCAAAAGATGAATTGGTGTTGAAGGCGTCCAGTCATGACCCCTTAAAACGTGGCTAATTTTCATATCGTGATCATCTACAACAACAGCTAGATGATATGTGGGAAATTTGTCAGTCTTTAACAAAGTTGCATCACCTACTATATTGGTACTCCATGAAACTTTTTTATTTATAACAAAATCTGTAAAACTTATACCTTCATTGTCTGGCACTCTAAGTTTTATAGCCCCAGATGTTAAATTTTTATACCTACAAGGGTCTCTTAAGTCTTTTGAAAATCCATCTTCTTTAGCATTTTTAGCCTCACATTGACAATAAAAAGCGCTACCTTCCTTAACCAACCTTTCTGCTGCTTTTTTGTACAAACCTAGTCTTTCAGACTGTACATAAAATTCGTCCCATTTGATATTGAATATTCCCAGTAGTCGCTTGATATCCTCTACGCCACCCTCTTTCTCCCTTTTTTTATCTGTATCCTCAATTCTTAAAATAAAATCTCCATTAAGATGTTTTGCTAATGCGTACGCGTAAAATGCGGTTCTTAAATTCCCAATGTGCATTGAACCTGTAGGACTTGGGGCAAAACGAGTTCTAACTTTCATATTTTAGATTTTATCATCTATAATAAAAATATGGTAACTTTAACCTATGCTTCTATAACTGCCAGAAAGTCTATTAGATATTTTATTTATTTTATTATCTTTTTAATTGTGGGAAGAGTCGTGCTTAACGGAACTATTGCACTTTACAAAAAAATATTTCCTCCAGCACCAGAACCTGCAACTGTTGCATTTGGAAAATTGCCAAAGTTGCCTTTTCCTGAGAAAACTAAAAAAGACTTAAAGTTTACTCTTGAAACCGCAAATGGAGAAATTCCACTATTTCCACTTAAAGTAAGTGTATATTTTATGCCCAAAAAATCTGCAAACTTATTATCATTAGACTTTACCAAAGACATGACCAAAAAACTTGGCTTTTCTCTTGAACCACAGCAAATATCTGATTCAATTTATAAATTTAACCACAAATCCTCTCTTGCTATACTTGAGACCGATATTATTACTAATGCCTTTTCAATTAGTTATGACCTAAATGCAGATCCGTTGCCAATCTCAGTTAAATCCCTACAACCTGAAATCTCAGCTTCTACTGTTAAATCTTTCTTAAACAGCGGAGGGCTTCTTGCCGAAGATTTAACAGGCGAGGTCAAACATCAATTCTTAAAAACCCAAGGTGGGAATTTTATACCAGCAGTATCACTTTCTGACGCCAGTATCACAAGAGTCGATATTTTTAGAAAAAAATATAATGAACTTCCTATTGTAACCAACGAATCTGGAAAAGCAAACGTTTGGTTTATGGTTAGCGGAATTAGAGAAAAAGGACGAGATATTATCGCAGGAGAGTATCATTATTTCCCTATAGATGAAACAAAACTAGCAACATACCCAATCAAGACAGGTAGCGAAGCATGGCAAGAATTCATAAATGGCAATTATTACTCAGCATCATTTGGAACAACAATCGATGGAAACAATATAAAAATAAGAAAAGTTTATTTGGCCTATTATGACCCTGGGGTCTATACGGAATTTTTCCAACCCATCTATGTATTTGAGGGAGACAATGATTTTGTAGGTTATGTTCCCGCAGTTACTTCAGAATATTACGGAGAGTAGTAACTAACTTGGAATAACATCTTCCCAAATATAATTTTCAAAAATCCAATCAATTAGTTCTGTAGTTTCACCAAATCTATCAGAACTACCCAATACAACAATTATTACTCCTTTACCATTTCGGGAAACTTCAGTGACTAAATTTTCCCTGGCATTTTCAGTCCAGCCAGTTTTAATACCTAAAATACCTTCAACGCTACCTAAAAGTTTATTGATATTGATCAGTCTATGAGAAATTCTACCATCGACACTTTTAACAGTTATTTCTTTTGTTCCTACAATTTTTGCAAAAATCGGGTTTTTCATTGCATATTTAGATACAACTATTAAATCTCTGGCAGTAACATACTGAGCTCCATTATCAAGTCCTGTAGGATTACTAAAGTGGGTATTATTAAGCCCTAAATCTTTTACTTTTTTATTCATTAAAGTAATAAACAAATCCCGTCCACCTGGGTGATTTGAAGCCAAAACCTCAGCAGCATCATTAGCTGAGTAAATAAGTAGTCCATTTAATAAATCTGAGAATAAAAGTTGTTCACCTGATACTAATCCCATTTTCTGTCCAACCACATTAACTTTCCCGACTTTTAAAACTTGATCTAAGTTGTAACTATCCAAAGCCACCAAAGCGGTTATTATTTTAGTTGTAGAAGCTGGTAAAAGTGTTTTACTAGAATCTTTTTCATATAATGTAACTCCTGAAGCTAAATCGATTGCCATTACAGACTGAGCTGAAAGTATAGGATATTTTGCACCATCTTTTAAAATTGGTAATAGGGAGTATGCTTTTACGTTTTTCTCTGGAAAAATATAAGTAACCAAGTTATCTAAATTATTTGATAAAGCTAAGGCAGAAGTTGAAATTAAAACAAATGCTAAAAGTGATAAGTAAAGAAGATTATTTTTCATCTAGTTTAATTCCAAGCTCTTTTAATTGTTCATCTGAGGCCTCACTTGGCGCATCAAGAACTGCTGTTTGGCCTGATGATGATGTTGGATAGGCCATGACCTCACGGACCGAAGTCTCGCCCAAAACAGCCATCAGAAACCTATCAAGTCCAGGGGCAATACCTCCATGTGGTGGTACACCGTAAGTAAAAGCTGTTAACATATGTTCAAATTGAGCTTTTTGTTTTTCTGAAAAACCAATTAATTTAAACACTTTCTCTTGAATTTTTGGATCATGTATTCTAATACTTCCCCCACCCACTTCAAATCCATTTAACACCATATCATGTTGCAATCCTCTTACTTTTCCAGGATCGATTTCCAGTAAACCTAAGTCATCAGGATGAGGAGAAGTAAACATATGATGAGATGGTGCCCATTTCGCACCACCTGAGCCATAGAAAAAATCATCCTTTGATTGTTCAGTGAATAATGGAAAATCAACTATCCAACAAAAAGCCAGTTCATTTGGGTCATTTTTATCGGCTCGAAGATCTGGTTTATCATTTCCATACTTTTCTTTAGCTAATTTATGCGAAATTCTGGGCCAAGGAGATTCTTTAATTCGTTTTTCAGGAAAAAGTTCAGTAACTAATGTCGAAAACATTTTTTCTGTTAAATCTAAAATATCATTTTGCTCTACAAAAGACATTTCCATATCAAGTTGTGTAAACTCGCCATAAGCTCTATCTTTTCTGGGATCTTCGTCTCTAAAACACCTTGCAAACTGGAAATATCTTTCCATTCCAGCAACCATTAATAATTGTTTATATTGTTGAGGAGATTGTGGAAGAGCATAAAACTTGCCAGTTTGTAATCTTGATGGTACCAAAAAATCTCTTGCACCCTCTGGTGTAGTTTTAGTTAAAATTGGAGTTTCAATTTCCACGAACTCAAGTTCGTGTAAATAATTTCTCAAAAATTGAGTTACTTTTGAACGAATTCTAATGTTTCTTGCCATCCGTGGTCTTCTTAAATCAAGATATCTAAATTTAGTTCTAACATTTTCATCAATGTCATAACCATCTGTATCTATTGGAAGAGGAAGTTCTGAAGCTAATGATAATATTTCTAATTTTTCAATTTGCAATTCAATTTTACCTGTTTTAATATCCGTGTTTATTAATTTTTCAGGTCTTTCTACAATCTTGCCAGTTATTTCTACAACACTTTCGACAGTCACTTTTTCAAGATTTTGGCCGACACACTGAATGATTCCACTTCTATCTCTTAAATCTATAAAGGTAATTTTTCCATGATCTCTAACAGTATCAACCCAACCCTGTTCTTTAACTGTTTCACCTATTTTTTCAATTGATTCTAAAACCAATGTTCTTTGCATATCTTGTATTGTAGTTTTAAGATTGACTCTTGACAAGAAGCTAAAAATTTTCATAATATACAAATTGTTGCTATAAAACTAATATGAATACATTTTGTTCCTACAAGACAATTACCAACCTCTTTATCTAAGAGGGGTTTGTCTTTTTGGAACTAACAAAAAAATTAACAAACCTCTATAAAAAGAGGTTTTTTTAGTATTAAGGAGGTGATTTAATATGACAAATGAAAATAATTTACCAAAAAATAGACAGCCGTCAAATTTAGGTCTAGGTGTGGCCACAGATTTGGAATTTTTTGCTACTTCTCAAGAAGTTTTAGATCCAAGACCAATAACAAAAACTAAACAATTATCAAAACACAGATTACCAGCACAAGTTAGGGAAGGAAATTGGGAGTCAGATTCAGACTATTTCAGACAACCTTAATATCTTTAACCTTTAGTTGTATTTGGGAACGGCCGTTCCAAGTGTTAGTTTCAATGGTGTAAGCAACATCGCACAAGATACTAGAATCTAGAATATAGCCACTAGGAATATTAAACCAAATTGCGTTGAAAACAACTTCGTTTTGGGAAAGTTTTAACTTTAAATGCTTACCATCTGTTCCTACTAGTTTAGCTTCTCTCACATTCACACCTTTGGTGATAAAAACAGGTGCAAAATTGCCATAGCCTGTTGGCTCAAACTTTTCAAGTTCTTTAATTAAACTTTCATTTATCAATTCGAAATTAACTTCTAGGTCTATTTTTAATTTCTTCTCTAAAATATCATCTGTTAATTTAACTTGACTTAATTTATTTATTTTTAATCTGAACTCTGAAATTTTAGAGGTTTCAATTGAAAAACCAGCAGCCATTGGATGCCCTCCTCCTTCAATTATTAGTCCTGTTTCTTTAATTGCCTCGATTATATTAAATCCGAAAATACTTCTTGCTGAAGCTTTTGATATTTTTTCGCCTTTTGAAAGTACAATTGATGGTCTGTAGAATTTTTCAGTAATTTTGCCTGATGCTAGACCAATTACTCCTTCATGATAATCACCTTCGATAACTACTACTTTTTCTTCTGTTACCAACTGCATTGCTTTAATTAAAACATCGTCAACAATTCTTTGTCTTTCAATATTTGTTTCAGCTAATACTTTTGCCAAGTCGTCTGCTTTTTTTGTATCTCTTGTACAAAGGAGTCTTAAAGAATCTAGAGCATGGGAAAGTCTACCCATAGCATTAATCCTAGGAGCTAATATATAGCCTACTTCATATACTCCGACTTTATCTAAACCTGCACTTTTGATTAAAGCTTTTAGCCCTACTCTTTTTGTTTTTTGTAAATCTTCTAAGCCATATTTAACCAACGATCTATTGATTCCCAAAAGCGACATCTGATCTGCAATCGTTCCAATAGCTACCAAATCCAAACCTCTGTTAGGTTCGGAACCCGCCTTACGGGTTCCGAACCTGTAAGACAACTCACGGGATAAAAACCATGAGAGAGCTGAACCACAAACAGCAGTAGAATGTAGAATGTAGGGAGTAGAAAGCTTTTTAATGCCTTTTGTATGATGATCTAAAACTATTATATCTATGTTTCTTTTTTTAGCTTCGGTAATAGCATCGTAAGCAACTATTCCATTATCAACACATATTATCAATTTAGCATTTAAATTTTTAGCATTTAGCATTTCAAAACTACTAGTTTTGATTCCATAACCTTCTTCAAACCTGTCAGGAATATAAGGCAAGGCATCAAAGCCTAATTTGTATAAAGTTTCCCAAAGAATTGCAGCTGCACAAACACCATCGCAGTCATAATCACCAAAAACAACAATTTTTTCTTTATTTTTTTTGGCAAGTTCAAGTCTGTTGAGAATATTTTTATGAATTTTAATTGATTCAGGAAACTTTGGGGTTAGAAATTCGTCAACTTCTTTTTTTGTTTTTATATTCCTATTTTTAAGAAGCTCTTTTATAATATTTTTTCCTTTACTTAAAATCTGCCATTTCATACTCTGATATAATAAACTTATTATGAATTTTAATCTACCCAAAGAAGTAATAGAAATTATAGCTAAATTTAAAAAGCAAAATTTTGAAATTTATGTTGTTGGTGGTGCAGTTAGAGATATTCTTATGGGTCATATTGTATATGACTGGGACTTTACAACAGATGCACAGCCTTCCGAAATTTTAACAATATATCCCGATGGTTTTTACGACAATTCTTTTGGTACAGTAGGTGTTTCCTTTGAAAATCTTGACAGACCGTTTGAAATTACAACATTTAGAACTGAACATGGTTACTCAGATAATAGGAGGCCCGACAAAGTCATTTGGGGTAAAACTTTAGAAGAAGACTTGAAAAGACGCGACTTTACAATTAACGCCATGGCCTATGACGGGAAAAAAATTATTGACCTATATGGAGGACAAAAAGATCTAAACAACAAACTTATAAGGGCGGTTGGAGACCCCAATGAACGTTTTAATGAAGATGCACTTCGCATGATGCGAGCTGTCCGGATTGGAGGAGAACTAAATTTTGAAATAGAAGAAAAAACTTTGGAGGCAATAAAAATAAACTCAACTTTAATTAACAAAATTGCCAAAGAGAGAATAAAGGATGAGTTGTTTAAAATTTTAAAAAGCTCTAATCCATATAAGGGGATCGTTCTTCTTAAAGATACAGGTTTGATGCAAGAAATACTGCCAGAACTTATGAAATGCTTCGGAGTTGGGCAAAAATCACCCCAAAGACACCATATTTATGATGTGGGAAATCATCTTTTAATGAGTTTAAAAGAATGTAAATCTCCTGACCCTGTTACAAGATTTGCAACACTAATTCATGACATTGGCAAACCTCAAACATATAAAAAGTTAGATTCAGGGATTATAACTTTCTATAACCACGAGATGGTTTCTACTAAAATTGCAATTAATATTGCAGATAGACTTAGGTTTTCAGCAAAAGAAAAGGGCAAATTTGTAAAGTTAATTAGGTTTCATCAGTTTACAGTTGATGAACATCAAACAGATTCTGCCATAAGAAGGTTTTTAAGAAATATTGGGCTTGAAAATGTAGAAGATATGTTAGCTCTAAGAGTTGCAGACAGACTTGGTGGGGGTGCAAGAGAAACAAGCTGGAGACTTGAAGAATTCAAAAAAAGGCTTTTTGAAGTTCAAAAACAACCATTTTCGATTAAGGATTTAAAAATTAACGGCAAAGATGTAATGGAAATTTTAAAAATTCCCTCAGGACCCAAAGTTGGAGAAATTTTAGAAAAAATATTTAATGAAGTTGTCGAAAAAAATCTTCCAAATGAAAGAAAAGTGTTATTAAAAAGTATCACTGTACTAGTACAATAGTATTTAATATGAACAAACAAAAACTTTATACTTTTGATGAAGATTTTAAGAAAAGGCTCGAAGATCCTAAGTTTAAAAAAGAATGGGACAAATCAGAGCCAGAACGTTTATTGGGGCATTCTTTAATGGAGATGATTATCAAAAGAAAAACAGACTATAAAAAATTGGCCAAGAAAACAAAAATATCTGAAGAAACTATTGGAGATATAATACTTGGATTTACAAATCCTAAATTGTCATTATTGAAAAAGTTAGCTTCTTCCCTAGATTCCAAATTAGTTTTGAGGTTTGAATAATTTACTTAACTTTTGTATTTCCACCCAGACTTAATTTTTTGCCCTTGCCATCACTAATTATTTCAGTAACAAGAATATTCGGATTTCCCTGTTGAACCAATTTAACATCCTTAACTTCAACTTTTAATGTCTCAGCAGATTTAGATCTATCTCCTTTTGCATTCGTTTCCACAATCAAAACTCTTCCACGAATTCGTGCAAAGCTTTCACTTAAAGCACTAGCTAATGTAATTTCTGACATTATGAGGCCTATATTACTCTCTCTCTTTGCGATGTATAGGTTCCCAACATATTCGACATTCCTCCTTCCTGTATAAGATAGTTGGTAGGTGTCATGTTGTTTAAAGATTCATGCTCTCTTTGGCAATTGTAATATATCAAATATTTAGCAAGTTTTCTG
>Ga0208958_1001730_pt1 | contig 20607 bp, 28 predicted proteins | sample RifOxyB1_FD_184032 | JGI IMG/M metagenome (GOLD analysis project Ga0208958, IMG submission 184032) | Soil microbial communities from Rifle, Colorado - Rifle Oxygen_injection B1 (SPAdes) | ecosystem: Environmental > Terrestrial > Deep subsurface > Rock core/Sediment | place: Rifle, Colorado... | reverse complement strand
TTGATCCAATTTATTTCCGGCCGGCAGAAGTAGATCTGCTAATCGGCGATCCAGGAAAAGCAAAGAGAGCGCTTGGTTGGAAGCCAAAAGTCAAGTTCAGGGAATTGGTAAAAATAATGACGAAAGCTGATTATGAAGAAGAAAAAAAATACATCGGTTGAGGTAATAAAATTGATTAAATCAAGTTTTTATGGAGAACCAGCAATCAAGAAAAAACTGGCAAAATTTATTTTAGAATCCAGCACCTTTTGCATGGGGAAAGAGTGCCGAAAATTCGAGTTGGCCTTTGCCCGGAAACAAAAAAGAAAATATGCAGTTTTTGTAACCAGTGGAAGCAGCGCCAACCTAGTTTTGATTCAGGCATTATTGAATCTAGGAAAGTTAAAAAAGGATGACAAGGTAGGATTTTCTGCTCTGACATGGTCTACCAATGTTATGCCCCTTATTCAACTGGGACTGAATTCTGTCGCGCTTGATTGCAGCCTGAAGACCCTATGTGTTTCACCGAAGGAGCTGATGAAAAATATAGCGGGCCTGAAAGGATTATTTCTGACAAATGTTCTTGGTTTCAGCGACGACATAAAAAGAATAGCCGATATTTGCAAGAAAAATAAGATTTTATTTATCGAGGATAATTGTGAATCTTTGGGATCTGAAGTCAGCGGCAAGCTGCTTGGCAATTTCGGAATGGCCTCGACATTTTCTTTTTTTGTCGGCCATCATCTTTCAACGATTGAAGGGGGCATGATTTGCACTGATGACTCCGATCTTTATGATATGCTCATGATAACCAGGATTCACGGCTGGGACAGAAATATCAGCCCGGCAGGGCAGAGAGAATTGAGAAAAAAGAACAACATAGCCGATAAACTTCAGGCCGCATACACTTTTTATGACTTGGCGTATAATGCCCGGCCGAATGAAATAAGCGGCTTTATTGGAAATCAGCAATTGAAACTCTGGGACAAAATAATTTCGAAAAGAGAACAAAACTTTAAAATATTTTGCAAAACAATTGAAAAAAATGACGAATTGCTGTCGCTGGACCTTTCTCATATGCAAGTTGTTTCTAATTTTGCCATGCCCGTAATATGCAAAAATAATAATTTTTTTAAAAAATATAAAAACAGATTTTTGAAAAATAAAATCGAAATAAGGCCGATTATAGCCGGAAATATGCAAAACCAGCCGTTTTATAGGAAATATGTAAAGAAATACACCAAATGTCCAAACTCTGATTTTATTCAAAAAAAAGGCTTTTATTTTGGCAATAATCCTGAAATGACGAAAGCCGAAATAAATAAGCTGTGTAATCTATTTAAAAAGGATTGATCAAATGGATAAAAGATCAAAAATTTATGTTGCTGGGCACACTGGCCTGGTTGGATCGGCGGTTACCCGACAGCTAAAAAAAACTGGCTATAAAAATCTGATTCTGCGCATCCGGAAAGAACTGGATTTACTGGATCAAAAAAGGGTGGAGGCTTTTTTCGGAAAAGAAAAGCCGGAATATGTTTTTTTAGCTGCCGCTAAAGTCGGCGGGATCATGGCCAATAAAAAATATAAAGGCGATTTTATCTACAAGAACCTTCAAATCCAAAATAACGTTATTCATTATTCCTTGAAATACGATGTTAAAAAACTGTTGTTTATGGGCGCATCTTGTATTTATCCTAAAAACTGCCCGCAGCCGATGAAGGAGGAATATTTGATGACTGGGCCGCTGGAAGAAACGAGTGAAGCTTATTCAATCGCCAAAATCGCTGGTATAAAAATGTGCCAAAGCTATAATGAACAATACGGAACAAATTTTATTTCTGCCATACCGGCTAATGTATATGGGCCGGGCTGTCATTTTGGCCTAGAGAACAGCCATGTTCTTTCGGCCATGGTAAGAAAATTTTCCGAAGCCAGGGAAAGAAAGGAAAAAAAAATCATTTTTTGGGGCACAGGCACCCCTCGGAGAGAATTTTTGTATGCGGCCGATCTGGCTGAAGCGCTTGTATATCTCATGAACAAATATGACAGTTCCGAACCGATTAACATAGGCACGGGGAAAGAAATATCCATCAAAGAATTGGCCAATAAGATAAAAAATATAGTCAATTTTCAGGGAAAAATCGAATGGGACAAGTCAAAACCGGATGGAACCAAAAGAAAATTGTTAGACGCGAAAAAAATAAACTCCCTGGGCTGGAATTCTGAAACAAGTCTGGATGAGGGGTTGGAGAAAACTATTGCGTGGTATAATATAATGCACAAAATTGAAAAAATATGAAATTACTATCCGGACTCAAAAGAATTTTCATGGAATATATTGACGGGTCAGGATATGTGATGCTATTTCATAGGGATATCGAGAGAAAAAAAATAATTAAAAAATTAAAACTCATCAAAGAAAAAACTGATGCACAAATCATGATGATGGAAGCGCTTCAGTTGTATGAGATCACAAAAAATACGCAAAAAATAAAGGGTGATATTGCGGAAGTCGGTGTATACAAAGGGGGTTCTGCCAGAATCATTTGTCTGGCCAAGAAGAACAAATCTTTATTTTTGTTCGATACTTTTCGTGGTCTGCCCGATATTTCTGAATGCGATAAGAATCATTTTAAAAAAGGTCAATACGCCGCCTCCTTGCAAGAGGTTAAAAAAACACTGGAAGGATATTCCAATATATTTATATCTGAAGGTTCTATTCCGGAATCAGCCGAAACAATTAAGGATAAGAGATTTTCCTTGGTGCATCTGGATGTCGACATCTACTCCAGTACACTGAAGTCTCTTCATTTTTTTTATCCAAGAACAAATAAAGGAGGAGTCATAATCTCACATGATTATAAAACGTCTTATGGCGCGCAAAAAGCCTTTAATGATTTTTTTGAAGATAAGCCAGAAGCAATATTGGAAACGCCAGGAACGCAATGTCTTGTTGTCAAAATTTAACGGCATATAACTGCGAAAATTATTGATTTTCATCCTCAGAACATTTGCGGATTGTTATGAATAAAAGAAATCACACCAAAAAACTGAAAAAAAGAATCGTAAAAACCGCTTTTCAGGCTGGAGAAGGCCATATTCCCAGCGCTTTTTCTATTTTGGACATTCTTTGGGTTTTATACGACAAAATCCTTAAAATTACCCCCGGAAAATATGGTCATCCGGAAAGAAACCGGTTTATTCTCAGCAAGGGCCATGCTTCACTAGGATTATATGCAGTTTTAGGTGAAAAAGGCTTTTTCAGCAGCCAAGAACTGGAAAAATTTGCCCAATACGGAAGTTTTCTCGGCGGACATCCCGATCGCAACAAGGTGCCCGGCATTGAAGCCTCAACAGGTTCATTGGGCCACGGATTGCCGATCAGCGTCGGGATTGCGCTAGGATTGAAAATCAAGAAAATCAAAAGGGCCAAGGTCTATACAATTATCGGGGACGGCGAATGCAACGAGGGGACTATCTGGGAATCTCTTCTTTTGGCCAGCCATCATCAGCTTAATAATTTGCATTGTATCGTTGATTTCAACCACTCGACCGACAGGGCGCTAGGCCTAAAAAACCTGAAACGAAAGTTTTTGTCGTTCGGTTGGGATACCCGAGTTATTGACGGGCATAATCACAAACAAATATTTTCAGCCCTAAAAAGAGAAAGCAAAAAACCAATCGCTGTCATTGCCAATACCATCAAAGGCGCCGGTTCAAGGTTGATGGAAAATAATCCAGCTTGGCATCACCGTTCACCGACGAAGGAAGAGTTGAAACAAATCCTAAAGGAACTTGATCAGCATGAGAAAACAATTTATAAAAACAATTGAAAATATTCTGGGTCAGGATGAAGGGCTAGTTCTGCTCCTGGGCGATATCGGTGTCTGGGGCTTTAGCAATGCTTTCGAAAAATATCCTGATCGTGTTTATAATGTCGGCATATTGGAGCAATCCATGGTCAGCATGGCTTCTGGTTTGGCCATGACTGATCATATTCCGGTGCTGCATACAATCGCTCCATTTTTGGCGGAAAGGGCTACTGAGCAGCTCAAGAATGATTTTTGTTATCAAAAATTGGGCGGAAATTTCGTAACAGTCGGCGCATCATATGATTATGCTTCTTTGGGCTGCACCCATCATTGTCCAGCAGATGTTGGCATTCTGAAACAGATGCCCGGCATGGAAATTGTTTTGCCCGGCACGCCGGTGGAATTCGATAAATTATTCAGACAAACTTATTCCAACGGCCACCCAACTTACTTCCGGTTGAGTGAGCGAAGCAATAAAGTCAGTCACAATGCCAGATTTGGGAAAGCCAGCATAATAAAAAAAGGAAAATTAGCGACTGCGATAGCGGTAGGCTCTATGCTTGATCCTGTTTTGACAGCGGCCGGCGATCTTGATATGACTATTCTTTATTACTCAACTTTGGAACCCTTTGATCACAAGACCTTGAAAAAAAATACCCAATCAAAACGAGTTGTTTTATGCGAACCATATTATTCAGGAGCCTTGACCGCGGATGTCATGAAAACCTTTCTGGGAAGAGCTGTGGAGCTATATCATATCGGCATGCCCAAAAAATTTATTACCGAGTATGGCAAAGCGGAAAAGCATGACGAGCTTCTGAATTTATCGCCAGCTAAATTGAGAAAGAGGATCAAAAATATATGCCAAAAAAAGAGTTAGCATCGGATATAATTCAACGAGACGCTCTGGATATCTGCCAGAAGACCAATTTGAATTATTTGAAAGGAAAAACCATACTTGTGACTGGAGCTTCCGGACTGCTGGGAACTTACTTTTTGGCTAGCTTAAAAAAGTATGCCGATCTGAACAAGTGCGCCATTAAAATAATTGCTGTTGTTTATAACCAATTGCCCGGACATCTGAATATTTATAAAAAAGACAAAAGATTTTCTTTTTTGCGCGGCGATTTGACGAATCATAATTTTTTAGCAAAACTGCCTAAGGCTGATATCATTATTCACTCCGCCGGCTATGCTCAGCCCGGACGGTTCCTGGATGATAAAATAAGGACCTTGAAGATAAATACGCTGGCCACTTTTTTTCTTTTGGAAAAACTCAAAAAAAACGGCCGGTTTTTATTCGTAAGCACCAGCGAACTATATTCGGGAGCAAATGATCCCCCCTTTAAAGAATCGGATATTGGGTCAACTGGTCCGGACCATCCCCGAGCTTGTTATATTGAAAGCAAAAGATGCGGCGAAGCCGTCAGTCTTGGTTATCGAGAGAAGGGATATGACATCAAAATTGCCAGATTAGCCTTGGCTTATGGTCCGGGAACCAGGAAAAATGATCAAAGGGTCCTGAATTCTCTAATCCAAAAAGCCATGGAAAACAAAAAAATTAATCTCATGGATCAAGGCGAAGCTGTGAGAACCTATTGCTATATCGCCGATGTCATCGAGACACTATGGAAGATTTTATTATTTGGAAGGGAAGCTGTTTATAATGTCGGTGGCACCTCCAAGATAAAAATATATGATCTGGCCAAGAAAATCGGCGAAATTTTAAACGTTCCAGTCATCAAGCCTCACAAAGACTTGTCGTTGGCTGGAGCGCCTAAGGAAGTGGAGCTGGATCTTTCCAGAATTGAAAAAGAATTCAAAAAAAAGAAATTTATCAGATTGGATAGAGGATTACAAAATACAATTTGCTGGCAGAAAAAAAATATATTCCACCAAAATTAATCATCAAAACCAATGCGCTATCAAAGGATTGCTTGTGTGATAAACGACTTAGCGGCAGATTTTTTTAAACTAGTTGAATATTTCTCTGAATTTTCTGAAGATTTTTACTTATATGTCTATCCCGAAAGGGGGAAAACAACCCCGGCTGTTTTCAAGCATTATCACAAAGGAAAATTGATATGGAAAAAAAATTATTCCTGGTATAAAGGGAAAAACAAAGCAATAATTTGTCTTGTTCAGTATCTTTATTTCCTGTATTTTTTAAAAAAATTGCGAGTCAGAAAAACTTATTTTATTGTCCATGAAATTCATTTTATTTTTTTCAATTCTTTGGTTACTTTTTTTACCAAGAATAAACCCGTGTTATGGGCAGGTGATGGCTGTCCAGATCCGCGTCAGTCTTTTTTTATTCGCCTCCTCTATCAACTTTCAAGATTTTATATGCGCAGAGTAAAATACGTTTATTTTACCAGTCCTAAGAACGACAGTTTGTTGCTGGAGAGATTTCAATCAGGCGATAAAAATAAATGGGTTATTCCCCTGGGAGTTACCGATATTCCGGCTGATAGGCTTCCATTCCCGAATCGGTTCGGATTCATAGGAAATTTGAGAGAGGGCTTGGGCCTGGGATTGATTCTTGAGGCGGCAAGGGAAAATAGAAATTTTTATCTGGAAATAGTTGGAGATGGAAAATATCGGAATGATTTGGAAAAATTGGTCAAAGAATATGAGATAGGCGAACAAGTCAAATTCTTGGGTTATTTGGAATATCCACAAATGGTGAAAACGGCTTCCCGGTGGCAATTGGCTTTTGCCACATATTTCCCGTCTCCCAAAAATCATACTTATTATGCCGACCCGGGAAAAGTAAAATTATACATGGAACTGGAAATTCCTGTTATCATGACTGACATAACTTACATAGCCGAGGAAGTCAAAGATTTGAAAGCCGGGGAAATCGTGAAATACGACTCTGCTGATATTGCTTTGGCTGTTGATAAAATCCAAAGCAATTATCAGGACTATATGGATGGCATCAGAAAGCTAAAAAAACAATATTTCTACAAAGAATTATACAAACAAGGATTTTCAACTTTGGAAAAAAGATTATAAGGAGGGTTTTTTAACTAAATAAATGAATTTAAAGTGTTGAAAAGCGTTCCATCTTCCGAATACAACCGAGAATACTTTCAGGGACGATATCAAAATCTTAGTGAAGAAATGCTGAAAGATATCAGCCGGTTTGAACGCAGTCACCAGAAGGCGAGCTCCATGATAGAATTGGGAGAAGATGACACGGTGGTAGATCTGGGATGCGGGACGGGTCAGATGCCTATTTTTTTGTATTTAAAGTTTTCGTGCAATGTAATCGGTATAGATTATTCTGAAGATGCCATAAGGATTTGCGAAGAAAATAAAGAAAAAATCGTAAAAAAAGATAGCGACAGCACAAAAAAAATACAATTTTATCGCTACGACAATGACTACCTTCCGGAATTTCATGACATCAAGGCAGTCTTTCTAATAGATGTAGTTGAACATCTCTATGATAATGAACTGGATCTGGTTTTGGAAAAAATAAAAAGATGGGGCAAAGAAATTAAAATTATCGTGCATACCGACAACAATTATTATCTGAAATATATCCGTCCTATGTTTGATTTATTGGCGGTTTTTTTGGGAAGAACCACGTATCGAAAATTGAATGAAGGCCACGCAGAAGTGTCGAAAAGGCATGTGAACCTCACTAATGCGAATAGGCTCAAAAAAAAGCTTGCTTTGTATGGTTTTGAGATATTAAGAATCGATTATCCGCCCATTAATACTGCTGCTATAAAGGATCAGCTTGGGTCAATCGCAGATCATCGGATTGTTCTATACCCGATATTATTTCTTGGAAAAATTTTTTATTTTTTGCGCCCGAGCTTTTATATGCTTGCCGAGTATAGAGATTCAATTTAATTTCGCAAAAAGGAATATTATGGGTATTATTTGCACACATCGGGAAGTCGTTGAGAACGTTCTGGGATCAATCAGCAAAGATTATTCTGGCTATAATAATTTTTTGGACATGGGTTGCGGCCTTGGGGATAGAACATTGATATTCAAGAATGGAGATCGTGAGATAACAGGTATTGACTGCATAAATCATCATTCAAAAAATTACGATAATTTTATGTTTTTAAATAGAGATATTTTTAGCAATGGGCTAAGTTCGGAATCATTTGATATGATTTTTAGCTATGATGTGATAGAGCATTTGGAAAAGCCAGAGATATTTCTTTCAGAAATAAGAAGATTATTGCGGGCGGGTGGAATATGCGTGCTGTCAACGCCGAACAAGTATAGAATTTTTGGAGCTATCCTTATTTTGCTGGGCAAGCGAAAATTTCCCTATTGTTTGGATGAAAGGAACAAGGAAAAGTATCCGGAATATTGGCACATTAAAGAGTACACGGAAAAAGAATTGAGAAAAATTGTCACCGAGAACGGATTCGGCATAGAAAAATATTATAAGGTGTTTTATGGGTTCAGAAAGGGCCTTAAATATTTTTTCAATCTGCCGTTTTTTCATAACCATATCGTTATAATGAGAAAAATTTAGTATACTAAGAAAGTAATTTTTTCCAATCTTTTATGAAACCAATTCAAATTCTTGTCGTTGACATGGGTTCGCAATATACGCTGGTGATCGGGCGGACGCTTCGCGAGCTTGGATTCCGGGCGGCGGTATTGTCGCCGGGAAAAGTGGAGAGTTGGCTCAAATCCAATAAACCGAAAGCGATTATTCTTTCTGGAGGAAGCGCGAGTGTCTACGAGGATAATTCTCCAAAGCCGCCAAAAAATATATTGAAGCTGAATGTTCCCATTCTCGGCATATGCTACGGAATGCAATGGTTGGCGCACAAAACAGGAGGCAGGGTTGTCGCTCACCACGAACGAAAAGAATATGGGGAAGCGGTTGTCAGATTTGACACAAAAGATCTTCTTTTTCAGGGGATAAAAGGCAAAAACGTTGTCTGGGCAAGCCATGGGGATAGTGTCGAGAAAGTACCGGCGGGATGCAAAATCATTGCCCGCTCGCAAGACGCGAAAGTGATAGAAGCGATGAGTAGTCCGACAAAATTAATCTGGGGAGTCCAGTTCCATCCCGAAGTGACGCACACAAAAGAAGGGAAAAAAATCCTGGTTAATTTTTTGAAGCGTATCGCCAAATGCGAAAAAGATTGGCAGCCGGCGGATATTGTTAATGATATCCGAAATGAAACCGCAAGGATTGCAGCTCAAAAAAAAGCTATTATTGGTTTCAGCGGGGGGGTGGATTCAACAACACTTTCCGCAGTTCTGGCTCCGGTTTTTGGAAATAAATTGTTGGCGGTTTGCATCAACACAGGAGGGCTTCGCAGAAATGAACTTGAAGAAATAAAATTCAATGCGGAGGCAGCGGGAATAAATCTGAAAATTGAAAAAGCGGCGGCGCGTTTTCGAAAAGCAATTGGCAGGCAAACGCATTCGGAATTGAAGCGCAAAAGATTCAAAAAACTTTACGGACGAATTCTCGAAGAAGAAGCCAAGCGCTTCAAAGCCGATTTCATCGTCCAGGGGAGCCTGGCGACGGATCTTATTGAATCCGGTTCGGCCGGAAAAGCCGATCTCATAAAATCTCACCATAATGTGGGGCTCAATCTCAAAGTGAAAGAACTTCATCCTTTCCGGAATCTTTTCAAATACGAAGTGCGCGAACTGGCGCGGTCGCTGAAACTCCCAAGCTCGGTATCGGAGCGTCAGCCTTTTCCCGGTCCGGGACTTTTTATCCGGATAATCGGAGAGCCGCCTAAAAAAGATAAATTGGATATTGTGCGCTGGGCGGACGGGGAAGTGACGGATATTCTGAAAAAACAGAAGGCATACGACAGTGTCTCTCAACTAATTGTGGCGCTGGATTGCCAAAGAACAGTTGGTATCAAGGGCGATGGACGGGTTTATGCGTATTCAATCATTGTCCGGGGAGTAAGAACTTTGGATTTCATGACAGCCGAAGGCGTCCAATTTCCGGCAAACGTCCGTCGGGAAATTTCTTCAACTGTTACGAAGCATCCCAAAATCGTCCGAGTTTTCTTTGATGAAACCAACAAACCCCCGGCGACGACTGAGATGGAGTGACAAGAGCTAAGCCCGACTTAGCTCACAAAAAAAGTCGAGCCTTGGTTTATGCTTGATTATAATAATAAAAAAAGGCTTACTTCAAAAACTAAAAGACTGGAGAAATAAAAAAACCGCGCCGGAGCGCGAATGCAAACTATCAATTTATGATAAATTCATGAAGCAAGAATTTTTTCAATCACTTTTTCAAGGTCAGAAAGGTCATCCTTGCAAGTGCTCCAGACCGTTTCCGGATTTACACCGAAATATTCGTGAATGATAAAGTTTCTCATGTCGATCATATTTCTCCAAGGGATGTCCGGATATTTTGTACGGAGTTTCGGATCAAGATTGTTCGCCGCTTCTCCGATAATCGCAAGTTGGCGCACCACGGCATCGACAGTTTTCTCATCCCGGGAAAAAGAATCATAGTCAAAGCCATTCAAATATTTTTCGATGGTTTTGACGGCGTCCCGGATATGTTGGAGATAAACTTTATCCTTCATACACGGTTTCAGCGCTATGAATTACTTCGTCGCGAAAATATTTGCTCAAAGCTCCCGGAGTTACAAGATCCACTTCTCTTCCAAGATGTTCTTTGAAATGACGATAAATCCCGGCCAGCTTGAAAAAGCCCACGCTTGTTTTCGGCTTGAATTCAATCAGAATGTCGATATCGCTGTCGATCTTGGCAGTTCCATGCAGATATGATCCAAAAAGAGAAACTTTTTTGATCTCATCTTTGAGGATGTCATGCTCGACTGTTTCCCGAATAATTTTCTTGACTTCTTCCTTGTTCATGCTTTCAGCTTACCATAAAATGTGCCTCTGTCAAAAGAAAGCACGATATTTTTTTGACAAAATAATTGATATACTGTAAATAATTCTTTATATAAAGCAAAATAATCACTTTTGATTTGACAAAGGTCTATTTTGGGTGTATACTATACTGTTGGAATAGCTCCTTGATAATTTACGTTTTATGCCAAATCATTGCGGTTTTTGGCGAGCTTTCCCCGTGTTTCTAGTTTTACGGGGTTTCGTGAAAAGTTTTCCGAAAACCGCAATGATGCGGCGCTGTTAAATTATATAGGCACATGTGCCGATAAGGAGGAAGACATGTCTTCCTACAAAGAAGGTCAGATTAACCAACTAGCAAACGCACTCGAAGCAGCAGATTATACGCCCGAGGATGTCACGAGTCTTGGACAGGGAGATTTGATCAGTATCCGATCGTTTGTTAGGGGACAAGCGAGAATTGTTCCCATCGAACCGCCGGAACCCTTGCCGATCCTGAAATTAATTTCCGGTGGCCAAGGTTTGGTCATTGGCGCGTGCGACGGGAAGAGGATTATCGCCAAGGCGAAAGAAGTATTTCGCTCCGGCATTGACAGTGACTTCGAGAGATGGAGAGCGAATGAGCCGGGTCAACCAACTCCCAAGACAGTTCCGGATGTCCATGAGATGGTCAAGGACGCAACTTTTTCACAGATGTTCGGTTTTCTGGGTGCTGACATTGATGATGTGGGGAGCATGAGAAAATATTGCTTTACACAGCACCAGATAATCGACTTTGTGGAAAAGTATCCCGATTGGCTCCGGGCTGACGGCTACGCGACATTCTTTCTGTTTCAGTCGCATGATGAGTTCTTCGTTGCCGGCGTGTGCGTGAGCTCCGACGGTCTGTTCGTCCGCGTGAGCCGTTTTGAGGACGGTCACGTCTGGCGCGCCGGCCGCCGCCGTCGGGTGGTTGTCCCGCAACTGGCCTAAAACTCTATTCCTTTGTTCTTTTAACTTTCTGTCCCTCGGACTCTTTGACACTTTGTCACTTTGAGTCCGGGGGATTTTTTTGTATAATACCATTGCAGTCCGGAAAACTTCGCGGCGCAGTGCTTCGGGTCAAGATTGCTGAAAATCGTTAGTCGGGAATTTCGCCGGACAAGTCTTGCGAAAGAGTAGATACGTTTTTCAAAATAAAAAAAGCCAGTTGGTGCAATGAGCTGGAGAACTTTGAGGTTCCAAATAAGATACAATCCCGAGAATATTCAAGGGATGGTGAAACGGATGGCTCATTGCTCATTTCTTCGTTGCCAACGTGAACGTGAACTCCGACGGTCTGAACGTCAACGTGAACCGTTTTAAGAACGAGAACGTCTGGAACGCCGACAACCGCCATCGGGTGGTTGTCCCGCCACTTGCTTTTTCTCCCGTTCATCTGGCGGGAGTTTTGCTTTGAAGTCCTTTTCTCCAGCCCCCGAGCATCCGGCCGATTTCTTCGAGCCTTTTGGAAAGTTCCAGATATTTTCCATCCTGGATAAATTTGGACTCCCATGCCAATTGCGTGAAAAATTTCAAGACATCAAGACGGGAAATAGTTTTCCTAAGCAGGATTATTTTTTGTTCCGGGGGCAGATAGGCGGCGGTGAAAGTCAGCTCGAGAACCGCGAGAAATGATTGTTCAATTTTTTGCCCAATGCCGAACCGTTCGGTTTTGGGAAAATTGCGATGCAAGGCCAGCCAAAATTGATAAGTTTCTTTTTCCTTTTGAATGACTACCGGAAGCGTCGGGGGGGGGGGGGGTTATGAGTTTGAAATAATTTTGTCATGAGAGCAAAACTTAAAAATAAATTTGAAGATATTGTTAGTGTTGAAAATCTACTTTCGGCATGGAAGGAATTTGAGCGGGGCAAAAAATCACGGAGGGATGTGCAGGAATTTTCTTTGCGCCTGATGGATAATATCTTTTCGCTCCACCGCGACCTTCTTAATCATACTTGGAAGCACGGCGGATATCAAGCTTTCAAGATCAACGATCCCAAGCCGAGGGATATTCACAAAGCGTCGGTTCGCGACAGACTTTTGCATCACGCCGTTTACCGGATCCTTTATCCGTTTTCTGAGAAAACGTTCATCGCCGATTCATATTCCTGCCGGATTGGAAAAGGCACGCACAGGGCGATCAACAGATTTCGCGCGTTCGCGCATAAAGTCAGCAAAAACAACACCCGAACCTGCTGGATTTTGAAATGCGACATCCGAAAGTTTTTTGCGAATATTGATCACGGGATTCTGCTTTTAATTTTGCGAGAATATATTCCTGATAAAAAGATTATCTGGCTTCTTGAAAATGTGATAGAAAGTTTTTCTTCAGATTGGTCTGGAATCGGTCTTCCGCTTGGTAACCTTACTTCGCAACTTTTCGTGAATATCTATATGAACGAATTCGACCAATTTGTAGAGCACAGATTAAAGGCTAAATATTACATCCGCTACTGCGATGATTTCGTGATTTTTTCGGAAGATAAAGAACATCTGGAGGATATTATTTCTCCGATAAAAATATTCCTGAAAGAAAAATTGAAACTGGAACTTCATCCGGAAAAGGTTTTTATCAAAACGTTGGCTTCGGGAATGGATTTTCTCGGAATGGTGAATTTTTCTGATTACCGGATTTTGCGAACAAAAACAAAAAAAAGAATGTTGAAAAATATCAAACAAAAACGTTTTTTATTGCGAGAAGGTTTGATTTCCGATAGTTTATTCAATCAAAGCTTGCATTCTTATCTGGTAATGTTGAAGCATTGCCGTGGATACAAGATTGAAAATGAGATTAAATCGCGGTTTTGCGCTGAAAGCCGGGATTGGCTACAATACTAAAGCGGATTATGAATTTACCTCTTCTCGAAAAACTGAAAAAATGGCAAAGCGATCGGGCGCGGCGGGACAATGTCGAAGCCTACCGGGTTTTGCCGTATTTGACTCTTGAAGAAATCGCGCGGCGGGAACCCAAAAGCGCGGAAGAGCTTCTGGAGATCAAGGGAATCAAAGAAAAAAAATTGGCAAGGTATGGGAAAGAAATAATTAGTATTGTATCAGGCGATTTATCCCTCACCACAGCTCGCGGAATCGGCGGTCAGGGTAATTTGCTGCAAAATAATACAGATGACCAAGTTGCGGTGAGGGACGAGGACAAAATTTTTGAAGTCGGGGAGTATCTTGATTTTCTCAACACAAAATTACTTGAAGCCGAGGCGAAGATCAAAGGCGAAGTGTCGAGCGTTGAGAACCGGGGAAATTATATTTTCTTTGGCATAAAAGATAAAGAGGACGAAAGCCTCTTGAACTGCTTCATCTGGGGGAACGACTATGAAATTTCCGGAGTGGGGCTTGAAGAGGGGATGGAAGTCATCATCTGGGGATATCCAAATGTGTATAAGCCGAGCGGGCGAATGTCATTCCAGACAAAACTCATTGAAGTGGTCGGAGAAGGAGCGCTCAAAAAAGCCTATGACGAACTGAAAAATAAATTGGAAAATGAAGGGCTTTTCGCACCGGAGCGAAAAAAGCCGATTCCCGATTTTTCTCACAAGATCGGTCTAATAACTTCTCATCAAGGGGCGGCGATCGGGGATTTCACCTCAAATCTGGGAAGTTATGGATTTCAAATCAAATTCTATCCATCGCGAGTAGAAGGAAAACAAGCCGTGTTTGATCTTGTGAAAGCCTTAAAATGGTTCAACAAGAATATGCCGGAGCTGGACGTGATAGTTCTGGTCCGGGGCGGAGGGAGTTTCGAAAGTTTGCAGGCGTTCAACACAGAGTCATTAGTAAGGGAAATAGCCAGTTCAAAAATCCCGGTTCTGGCCGGAGTCGGTCACGAAAAAGATATTTCTCTTGCAGCTCTCGCGGCCGACAAGATGGTTTCCACGCCAACCGGTGCGGCTGTGAAGCTCACAAAATCTTGGGATGAAGCAGCCAGCAAGGTTGACGCGGCCGAGCGTGAATTGATTTCATACCTTTCAGAAATATTTGAACGGTTTGACCAAGCGAAAATAAAACTTCATCGGGAATTTGAAAAAATAGGGCAAGCCGTTTTCTATGGACGGGAGAAAATAAATAATATTTCAAAAAATGTATCGGCTATTTTTGGCCGTTGCATTTTGGAAATAAAAGAAACAATCAGAAATATTGAAAGTCAACTGAATCTCAACAATCCGGAGAGGCAATTGAAACTGGGATACAGTCTTGCGAGTTTTAAGGGGAAAATAATCAGAAGTATAAAAGATGTTAGGATAGGGGATAATCTGGATATAAAAGTGAGTGATGGGGAACTAAAATCTAAAATTTTTAAGGTTCGACCTTGGACTAAAACTACATATCCTAAAGGAAAGCTTTAGGAACTTCCTAAGGCTTTCCTTTAGGCGTAAAAACTATGGCCAAAGAAACAAATCTCACGGAGTCGCTCAAAAAACTCGAAGAAATTGTCGAGTGGTTTGAGAACCAAGGGGAAGCGGATGTTGAGAAAGGAATTGAAAAAGTGAAAGAGGGCGTCGCGCTCATCAAAGCCAGCCGGCAGCGTCTCAAAAAAGTCGAGAATGAATTTGAGGAAGTGAAGAAAGAACTGGAAGAAGAAATTTAAGGTTCGACCTTAAAAGCTTAGAAAGGTCGAACCTTCATCAAAAAATGCGAAAAGAAATAGAAATTGGAAACAAAAATATTTCCTACCAACTTCGTGAATCAGCGCGGGCGAGGTGTTTGCGCATAACGATCCATCCGGGAGGGGAACTTTCGGCGACTTTGCCGCATGGGATGAATATAAACAAGCTTGAAAATTTCATTCGCCAGAAAGCAGATTGGATTTTGCGAAGAATAAATATCGTGAAAAAAAGGAAACCATCATTTTTGATTCCGAAAGCCAGCCGGAGAGAATATTTAAAATATAAAGAACAGGCGAGAAAGCTCGCAGAAGTGAAACTTGAAGAGCTTAATCGGTTTTATAATTTCCGCCATTGCCGCATTTCCATCCGCAACCAAAAATCAAGATGGGGGAGCTGCAGCCGGAAAGGAAATTTGAATTTCAATTATAAAATCATCCACCTTCCGGAAAAATATCTCAACTACATCATTGTCCACGAACTTTGCCATCTCAAGGAGTTCAACCATTCAAAAAGATTTTGGAATTTGGTTTCCCGGACCATTCCGGATTATAAAAACACAAGGAAAGAATTCAGGAACTTATAACTTGCAATTTATCTTATTATTTATAATAGTGATCGCATAGTTCATTTGAGGAGGCGAGAATGAATATGCTAGCGGGCTATGGCCGAAATGGCTTTGCGGGGGCAGGAAAACGAAGATAGAAGCGTGGTTGACACTACTATCGAAGAATTTCCTGAGCGGATGGGTGAACTGGCAGATCGTATGCACGAAATATATAGTGAGACGGTCAGAGAGCTCGTGCTTACGATATGAACTTGCCCAAAATCCTATTTTGTGCTAAAATAAAAACAGCTTCAATAAGCGGGTGATGCCCGCTTTTTCTTTATTCTTAAACGGATCAAATGTCCGAACTTGTCGCTGCTCAAATAAAAAAACAATCAAAATTTTGGACTTTTTTCGCGAAAGCCTTTCTTTTCGTCGCGTTGATATTTTTTTCCGGATCCATGGCGGCGTTTGGCGCGCAATTTGTTTTTTCTTCACAAGATCCACTTTCGGCGAAAATCACGAAAGAAGAATTTGGTCCGCGGGAAAGAGTGGCCATAATTTTCGATAAGAAAGTTGACCCTTCGCAGGTCGAAGAAGGGTTTTCGATTTCTCCCGATGCAAAATTGAAGCTTTTTTGGACTGAAGATAACCAGGAACTTGACCTGAAACCAGATAGCCATTTTCAGCCGGGAGAAAAATACAGCGTCAGAATAAAAACAAAAGAAGGCGTTTTCAGAAATAGAGAAAATGAAATAAACTTGTCTTTCCAGATTGAAAATTATCCGAAAGTGTTCAAAACGGAGCCGGGAAAAGAAAATGCATCCATCAGCATCAGCTCGGACTTCAAGATATTTTTTGACAAGCCGACAAGCGATTACGACATAAACTTTGTCATTGAACCGTTCGATAGTTTCAGTTTCGAGGCCAATGACAAAAAAACAGAATTTAGAATCTATCCAAAAGACAAGCTTCGGTATGAAACGGAATACAAAATGAAAATCACCGCCAATGTTGCCGGAGGAGAAAGCAGCGGCTCTCCAGAAGAAATTTTCAGCGGAATTTTCCAGACGGAAAAAAAACCTCTTGTCGCGCCGGTGAGAAGCAATTCAGCGATTATCCCCGAAGACCAAGTGGTTGACCATGACGCGAAAATAAACGACGGAAAATATATTGACATCAATCTTTCCAAGCAGCATTTTTCAACTTTCGAAAACGGTCAACGGCTCGGGACATACCGGATTTCCACGGGGAAGCGGGGGATGGCGACACCGACCGGAAATTTCAAAATACTTGGGAAACGTGGAAGAGCTTGGTCAAATAAATACAAATTGTTTATGCCATACTTCATGCAGTTCACCGGAGCGGGCCACGGGATCCATGAACTTCCTGAATGGCCGGGAGGATACAAAGAAGGAGCAGCCCATCTCGGGATTCCAGTTTCGCATGGCTGTGTCCGGCTCGGGATCGGACCGGCGGCTTCGGTTTACGCCTGGGCGGATATTGGAACGCCGGTGGTTGTTCACTATTAGCAAAAAATTTGCTAGAATAAGGTTAGAGCAAAAATAAAAATTCACCCTGTTAAATAATTTTGCTTTGCAATATTATTCCGCTCTGCGGAATATTTAACAAGGGTAAAAACTAGAGGAGGTGAACAAATGGGAATAAAATCATCATCAGATATTTTTTTCATTATTTCAGTGACAGCAGTGTTGATGGCAGCTCTTTCTTGGGCGATTGAGCCGATGTGGCTCGCGGCCACCCAGTGGTTATTGGTCGGAATTATGGTAGGAGTATGGGGATTGTATCTCCGCCTTCGCGATATGCATGAAGGAAATGGAAAAAGGAAATAAGCGCCTTGGAAAAGATATATGAAAAAACTGGCTATCTTCGACATTGACGGCACGATTTTTCGAAAAAATCTCCATTTCGAGCTGATTGACGAACTCTCCTGGAGAGGAATTTTTTCGAAAGACGCGCGAAAAACTTTGGTGCAAATTTATGCCAATTGGCTGGAGCATCGCGGGACATATGAAGAATATCGAAAAAAGATAATCAGCACTTATGAAGAAGAGCTCAAGGGATGCTCCCAGAAAGATGTCATCGATGCCAGCCGGAAAGTGGCTGATTTCAATAAAGACCGGATATACATTTTTACCCGGGATTTGATAAAAAAACTGAGAAAAGACAAATACGCGATAATTGCTATTTCCGGATCGCCGATTGAAATTGTGAAAGAATACAACAAGCACATGAAATTCGACGAAGTTTTCGGATCGGTTTATGAGACTAACGGGAAGGGAATCTATACCGGAAAATCAATTTTTGAGCCAGTGAAGCACAAGGGTCATTTGGTCGGCCAATATATTTCGGAAAAAGGCCTGACGCTTGAAGGCTCTGCCGGAGTGGGTGACACGGAATCGGATATCAGCTTCCTCAAAATGGTCTCGAATCCAATCGCTTTCAATCCCAATTTGAATCTCGAGAAAGTGGCCCGCAGAAAAAACTGGAGAATAGTTGTCGAAAAAAAAGATGTGGTATATGATATGGGAAACTTCAAGATTATTAACCCTCGCTAAAATCTATGCCCGGTAGTAGAAGTAGAATTTCGACTGAAAAAAATATCAATACTGCCGGTTTTTATAATTTAGTATTTATTGCGAAAATCGTCCTATTGTTGGCAGGTTCTTGGCTTCGATAGGTCGAAATTTCACTACCGGGATGCCAAAAACATGGAATGCAGAAGAACTTTTTGATTGGTTCGTCTCAAAGACGATCTGGTTTTACCTTCCTTTTTACGCGCTTTGGCGCTATGGCGGGGAACTCATCCGGGAAATTTTTTCCAAGGAAGAAAAATAATGCGGAAATCATTTTCTGAAAAAGTTATCAGTATTGTTGTCCGGATCCCCGAAGGCCGGACGCTTTCTTATAAAGAAGTTGCGAAACGAGCCGGAAATAAAAAAGCGGCCCGGGCGGTGGGAAATATTTTGAATAAATATTATTTTGATTGCCGGCGAACGGGAAAGAAAATAATTTCCTGCCATCGAGTTATCCGATCCGACGGAAAGGTCGGGGGATATGCCGGAGGGGAGAAAGAGAAAAGAAAATTGCTTCAGAAAGAAAACCGCCCCATCTGAGTGGGACGGTATTTTTTATAAATATGACTTGCGGTTATTTTACTGATTCAACAAATTTCTTGAACTGCTTCGGATATTTCATCGCCATCTCGCTCAAGACTTTCCGGTCGAGGGCGATTTTTTTGTCGGTGAGTTTTTTGATGAAGCTGGAATATTTCTCCCCATTTTCCCGAAGGGCGGCATTCAATCTCAAAATCCAAAGATTCCGGAAAGTTCTTTTTTTGGCCCGGCGGTCGCGGTAAGCGTATTTTCCAGCTTTGAGAAGAGCCTCTTTGGCCGCCACATAGTTCGTTTTCCGGCGCCACATATAACCCTTGGCCTGCTTCAGGACCTTCTTTCTTCTTTTGGAGGCGATTTTTCCTCTTTTGACTCGTGACATTTTAGTTATAAGGTAAATTAAGAAGTATATTTTCCGCGTCGGTTTTGAAAATAACTTCGTCGCTGCGTTTGCGGCGGGTGATTTTTCCTGGATTGCGCGCGTTGAAATGACCCTGGCCGATATCCCGGCGCATGACTTTTCTTTTGGCGGTGACTCTCACGCGCTTTCTGACAGATTTTCTCGTTTTCATCTTAGGCATCCCGGTAGTAGAAATTTGACTTTAAAAAATTGATTAAAGTAAATTTCGATAATTATATTTGTATAAATTGTATTATATTATGCTCTGCAGACATCTTTTTAGGCTAAAGGCCAGTCAAATTTTCACTACCGGGCATTTATTTCGGTGCAATTACGACATTGAACCCTCCGGGAAATTTTTTTATTTCCTGCTCAATTTTGCTCGGGGAAGAAATCGACATTATGAAATTATTCAAAGTTTGTCTTGCCAATGGCTGGTGGGCTTTTTCCCGTCCTCGAAGGCGGATTTCAATCTTCACCTTATTTCCTTGCGAGAGAAATTTTTCGGCTTGTTTTCTGCGAACATCCAAATCGTGGTCATCCGTTTTGAGGCCGAGGCGGATTCCTTTTACTTCCGTTTTCTTTTGCTTGGACCGCTGCTGCTGTTCTTCCTTGGCTTTCTGGTATTGAAACTTTCCAAAGTCCATGATTTTCACAATAGGAGGGCGGACACTGGGAACTATTTCAACCAGATCCAATTCTCTTTCCCTGGCCATTTGAAGAGCCTGCTCCGTTGGAACAACTCCAACTTGCTGGCCTTCTTCATCAATCAGCCGGACAGGAGAGATGCGGATGTATTCATTGACTCTAGTCCGCGGTCCGCGAAATTGCGGCTGGCGGCGAAAAAATCTTCTGCGGATATGTTTTGCTCTAATAGTTATTTTTTATTTCTGGCTACGAAATACGAATCATATACGAATATACAAATTCGTATATTAGTACTCGATTCGTAATTCGCAGACATCTGGTGGAGATGGGGAGAATCGAACTCCCGTCCAAATTTATATCTTCCAAAATATTCTACAAGTTTAGTTTACTTGTTTTGAGAAACTTTTCAAGTATAAAGTAAACAAAACCTTGAAAAGCCCTCTTTGCTCAATGGTCAGAGATAGCTGCAAAGAAAGGCTATCAATCAAGCCCAATGTATGACACCAGCGGTTGCTTATTAGGCATCAGCAGGCTGATGGTCCCCGCGAATTAGGCAGGAACAACGGCGTAAGCAGGCTGAAAAGCTTGCTTAACCTTTGAAAAT
>Ga0208958_1001729_pt1 | contig 20608 bp, 23 predicted proteins | sample RifOxyB1_FD_184032 | JGI IMG/M metagenome (GOLD analysis project Ga0208958, IMG submission 184032) | Soil microbial communities from Rifle, Colorado - Rifle Oxygen_injection B1 (SPAdes) | ecosystem: Environmental > Terrestrial > Deep subsurface > Rock core/Sediment | place: Rifle, Colorado... | reverse complement strand
CTCTTTAATTATACTAATGTATAATTATATGGTTGTATAGTTATAACAAGACAAACACTATGTAAAATAAAAAAGTGAAAGAAAAATGGTGGTAACTGATTGAATTGTTGATAAAAAAACTATGACAAAAAAAGGTTATATAAATATTTATAAATCTAAGGCTCTTGACACTTTTAAAAATAATATCAATTTAAAACATGTAAAGCTGACTTGATGATGCCTTATTTGCGCAATTTAAAATAATTTTTTAATTTAACAAAGGAGGTGCTTGATGAGTCTGCATAAATATGTTGGCATTGTAACTCCTGCAAAATGGAGTGCTTATGGCGACCCCGTGTCTTTTAGCTTATACACAGATGATGGCGAAGATGTGCTTTTAGATTGTTCAAGAAGTTTAAGTAAAATTAAAAAATTAGTAGGCAAAAGAGTTAAAGTGAAGGGGGTTAAGCATTCAAGAGACTGCTTAAATAAGATAATTATCCCCCAATCCATAAAAAAAGTTAGAAAAAATCTAAATGGAAAAATCATTAAAATCAAGGAAGAGTTGCCGGACTATACCTTGATTTTACCCAATCAGGGTGTATTTCAATCATTGGTTGACTCATTTGAAAAAGCAAGCTGAAAAAAAATTACAAGGAGGCAATAAGTGAATAATAATTTTTCGAATCAGATAGTTTTAGCAAAACAAAGAATTGAAAAAGTGATGCGCCCTCTTAAAGGAAATGTAACTGTTAGGGTTGGCAATAATCAACATGGGATATATGAAACAAAAATTCAGATCAAAGGAATTAAAAATATACTTTTTTCGAAGAAAAAAAGTAAAAGTCTTATAGGCGCGCTTATTGATGCGGAAGATGCAATTAAGAAGCAAATACTTAAAAATAGAAGAAAAATTATAAATTAGTTTTATAGTCAAATAAAGTAAATTTAAATTTGAATGAAGTTTCTAATTGAGAAAAGATAAGTCCGCCGATTTGTTTTGCTGATCGTCTTTTTAAAGGACGATCGGCAAAAGTTTGGAAAATTTATTCGGGAGTTATATTCTCATCTATCCAATCAGTGAATGCACTAACTCTGGTATAGACTCCGTAAAACTTAGGTCTGGCACATCCATTACCCCAGCTGACAATACCAGTGAGTTGAGCAACTTTATCAGAATTAAAAACTACTAAAGGTCCTCCACTATCACCTTGGCAGGAATCTTTTCCACCTTCGGGGTATCCAGCACAAATCATGGAGTCAATTATAGAATCGTCTCCGTAAGCTATTTTACAATTATCGTTGGTGACCACTGGAACATTAACATTATAAAGCTTTCCTGGGCCTGACATAGCCTGTTCTTTCATTAAACCGTAGCCGATTACAGTAGCTTCTGATCCAGGATTAGAAAGTTCCTCAGTATTCGCGTCTATTAATTGGACATTCGCTTGAGTGCTAGGTGTTTCAAGCTGAACGAGCGCAATATCATTGATTTGGTTGGAAGCATCATAGAGGTTATGCACAATAATCTTTTTAGCTGCTATTCTTTCACCGACAGCGGAATCGGAAAGATTATGTCTGCCCAGTACTAGGTCAATGCGTGAGGCGGTTGAATCGACTACGCAATGAGCTGCAGTAAGTACCCAATCTGGGCGGATAAGGGTTCCACCACAAAATTGTCCAGAATTGGCGTTTGTATTCCGAGAACTAACCAGTGCTACCATCCATGGGTAGGCGCCAATTATTGCTTCTTGACCACCAACAATTTTGTTATTATTAGGAGCAGAAAATGCAGGATTAACAATGGCGAATAAAACAGCAGCGACAATCGGGAACAGATTTTTCATGTGATTTCCTCGTTTGAATAAATTTGAAAAATCATAACCGCTGTATTTTATTTTTACACATAACATTTTCTTACATTTAATAAAAAGTTGCACAAGTTAAAAATAGTAGAATTGCTACTTAATTATCTCAGCTTTTAAAATGTAATCTAGATTAGGGAATTTTTTATTTAAGAACTCATTCCCTTCATTTTCAATTTGATTTTGTTGATTGGAAGCAGCTTCGCCATATTCGCTGTATAGTTTTTCAATGGTCTCCATACCTTCACTAATCATACAAAGCGGTGCAAATCCCATAGCATCTAATCTGTGGTTGTCAGCTAAATTGATAAAAAGTTGAGTGGTGCGGGTGTCTGGTCCGGCGGTGGCAAAAGATAGAGTTCCTTTTACATTAGATTGTTTTACCGGATCATCGTTTATATTTGAGTTCTTCCACACACTATTGGTTTGGGGATCTCCCGAAATACCAAATTGCACAACAAAATTTTTAACATATCTAAAAAATCTGACTTCGCTGAAAAAACCAATGTTGACCAAGTGATAAAACCGGTTGGCGCCAAGTGGGGCCCAGTCTTTTTGACAATTAAGTACAAAAAGACCTTTAGAGGTAGAAACTTTTACTTTAAATGAACTGGGGGCTTCGGTAGGTTTGTCTAGATGCTCTGGTGTACTGACATTATTATTTTTTTGATTGTTCATGCAAGAAATAAACACAAGCAAAGGAAAAATCATCATCCACTTCATAAGTAACTCCTTGGGATCAATTAAATAGGTTTACTGCCAGTGTCGATAAATTTATTAATAACATATTCTTCGATAAATTTCCTATCTTCTTCAAGTAAACCAATGAAAATTATTCCTGATTTTATGCGCTTGCGGTTACTAATAGTTTTAAAACTGGTGTCTCTACACCAGATTACTTTTCCGCTACAAGAAATATCATTTCCATTAATTTTAAAGGAGAGTAATTTGACTTTGGTTCCCGGAGTGAAGTTTTGTAGATCCTTGCTGGCAAGTCCCACCATAATGCCACCATCACTTATTCCCAAAGCCTCTCTTACAAAACATTTTACTTTACCCATTAAAAAAAGATGAATAGATACTTTAAATTTTTCTACCGGAAGAAATTGGAGCCGCTTACTTTTTCTTCTTTCAATTTTCCAGATGATATCAGGTGGGTTGGTTTTCAAGCTTTGGTCGACAAGCTGCTGCTTGAGATTCTCAATATAAAAATAGATCCCTCCATCTTGATGATTACCTCTAAAGAAAAGAACTTTCTCATTATCATTAATTATTTTTTTTAAATTATTATTAAGAGAGATCGAAAATTTATTTTGATCGATTCCTATAACTGTTTTATCTACAAACTCTTCAGATTTGGTCCAATAGTTTATAACTGGAGATAAACCACAGATATCTTTCATTATGGCTTCTCGTTCAATTATATTGGTAATTTTTTGAGCAGAGGCATCCATTTCTTCATCTTGCTTGGTTTCAAACCAATTTTTAAATTTTCGCTCCGGTGAGCCTGGTCTGATGACTTTTAATTCGTCATCTTCACTAAATAATTTTCGGTGATCACTCAGCTGTTCTTCAAAAGAAATATTGGGGTTAAGTGTTAGCAAATCCGTGGAAGATTTTTGCATATCTTTGGATTCGATTTTCTGTCGGTCATAAATATCATATTTGATGTTGGTTGCCAGCTCAATGGCACCAAAATAACTGTCGGCAATTTTGCGAAACGCTTCCGCTGCTTGATTAATCTTAATAAATTTGATTCTTTTTGAAAGCCCCATGACGACATCTGGGGCAATAATAGCGATAGGTGTGAAACTATCCTCAAAGCGTTTAACAAATTTTCTAATTTTTATTATTTTAGATTCTAGCTGATCAGCGCTAGCGAAGAACCAGATGATAATTGTATTTTTTATTCCAGATGGTAACAACGTGTCAGTAGGCATTTCGGGGATTTCAATGATTTCGTATTTGTCTTTAGCAACCGTTACTCCATCAATCATTGTAAGTGCGGCAGCTTCTTCGATGATTTTTCTTGGTTGAGGGACATTATACGGGTTTATTAATAAAACTTGTCTCATAAATTAATCATTAGAAATGAATTACGAACTTAGTTAATCACGTTACTTTAAATAGTATATAACATTTTATTATTTATGAAAGATTTATGCTTTGATGAAAAGCAAAAGAATTGAGCAGTACAAGACTAAAATGATCGAGCTATGCTACTATAGTTTTCTAGCAACAATCGAAACAACTGCGCTTTTTCCCGTATGGCCAATACCTTCACGAATTTCTTTGATGTACTCTTTTTGGACTTCAAAATTTAAATGAGTTAGTTCTTTTTTAAGTTCGCCTAGGCTCATAAATAAATCCAACTCTTTGGGGCCACCTGTATCAAATTTAAGTTGATCAACCGTGTAAGCCTCCAAAATATATACCCCTTTGACTTTTAATGCTTTCTCAATCCTTTGATGCATTTTTATTCTTTCGCATGAATACATATGAGCAAATATGTTAACAATAGCATCCCAGTGATTTTCCTCTTTCGGATAAAATTGTAAATCGTCGCAGATGATTTCGAGAGGATATCCAAGCGTTGATGCCCATTTGGCTGCCTTATTTAAACCAACCATGGATTGGTCAATTGCCGTAACATTAAAACCACTTTTTAAAAGAAAAATGGCATTTCTTCCTTCGCCTTCACCCAGACTAAGAATTTTATTCCCAGAAGTTATGGCATGCAGATTCTGTTTTAAAAAGTCATTGGGTTCTTTACCGTAAACAAATTCAGAGGTGTTGTATTTTTTGTCCCATTTATCATCCATGCGGTTAGGTTAGCTTTTTTAATTTGATATGGAAACAAGTGGTGCATTAATTCCAGATTGGATTCACAATAATTTTGTCCCGGTTAAAGCCATTATTTTCTGCTATATTAGCTAATCTTTCTAAGATGCTATCAGCTAAGGTTGGTGTCCTTGATATTATCCATAAATATTTCAAATCTGGGGCCCCTATTAAAGCATATTGGTAGCTAGGATCCAGTTCCATAATCCAGTAATCTCCTGCAAAAAGACCAAGGTATTTGAAAATAGGAGTGAAGCTAACTTTTAGTTTAGCATTGGTTTGTGGATCATTTACGTAAGCGATACCTTCAAGCTTTATAATTTTATTGGGTGAGTTTTTAGTTGTGCATTCATTTGAAACTAAAATATAGTTATTTTTAAGTTGGTATTTTACCTTCACTGACTGGCATTTTTTTTCAAACCTATTCTCATATCGGGCAATTTCATACCAGGTCCCCATATATTCTTCCAGATTAACATAAGGTACAGTTTCTATAGGATCATAGGCCATCGTGGTGTTAAAACTTAATAAAGTAACGTTTAAGAGCGTAATCATGGCAACTAATTTCATGTTATATGCTCCAAGGTTTAAAATAGTGTCAATTGAGTGGTTAATTTCATGTATTCATTACATTATTTTGAGTGTCAAACACTAAAAGTTGTTTTATAAAATTCCACGCCCATAATATTAGGAACATATATGACTTTAAATAGAATTTTTCAGGAAGCTGTCTTAAATTTTCCAGACCTTATTGCAATTGATGTACCTCCTTTGGATAAAAATAAAAACAGATTAAAATTTACTTATAAGGAGATTGATAATTTAAGTAATTTTTTATGCCAAAAAATCCATTCATTTATAAAAAAAGATTCAGTGGTCGCCATCAGTCTTCCCCGGGATTCCCACTATATTTATGTCGCTGAGCTGGCAGTTTTAAAATGTGGAGGAGCTTATACTGTAATAGATTCAAGTTTTCCAAAAGCACGAGGTGAATTCATCCTTAATGATTCAAAAGCGGTGCTTTTAATAACCAATAATAATTTATTAAATTTTAGTCCTGCAAAAACTATTAATATTAATATAATTGATAAACAGAATAATTGCGCAGTGGCTTATAACTCCCCTTCGTGGTTAGACGCTAATTGTCTTGCCTATATTATTTATACCTCGGGCACCACCGGTCATCCTAAAGGAGTTATGATAGAACATAGAAGCGTTACCAATTTGGTTGTATCTGATCGAGATTATTTCAAACTTGCACCCAAGGTACGCGTCGCTCAAACTTCGTCTAATTCTTACGATTCGTCGGTGGAAGAAATATGGTTGGCGTTTGGGTGTGGAGGCACGCTGGTGGTTGCAAGCGACGATGTCGTTCGTTTAGGACCAGATCTTGGTAAATGGCTTCAAGATGAGAAAATAAATGTTTTATGTCCTCCGCCCACTCTTTTAAGAATGGGGGTATCTGTTAATCCCCAAAAAGATTTTCCCGATTTACAACTGCTTTATGTGGGGGGTGAGGCACTTCCTTTGGAAATTGTAGAAAAATGGGCCCCTGGAAGATGGTTAGAAAATGGCTATGGACCGACGGAATGCTCAATTACCATTACTAGAGCAAGGGTTTTTGAAAATTACCCGGTTACTATAGGTAGTCCGGTAGTGAATAATTTGGCCCATGTCCTTGATAGTAATTTATGTGAAGTGGCGGAAGGATCGGAAGGTGAGTTGTGCATATCTGGAGTGGCACTTGCACGAGGTTATTTAAATAAATCGGAATTAACCTCTGAAAAATTTATTCAACACCCTAAATTGGGAAGAATCTATCGAACGGGAGATTTAGTTTCACGAAACCGTGACAATCTTTTGCTTTATCATGGCAGGATCGATTCGCAGGTAAAACTGCGCGGATATCGCATTGAACTTGGTGCTATTGAAACAGCTATTAAAGAAAATTCGCAAGTACAAGATGCCGCATGTAAGGTTCAAGAAACGCCCAGAGGACAAATTCTGGTGGGTTATATAATTCCCAACGAAGAGGTTGATTTTGCCCAGATAAAAGAGAACCTTTTGAAAAAGCTCCCTAGCTACATGATTCCTAATTATTTTTTGCTAATTAATGAAATGCCGATATCTTTAAGTAGCGGAAAATTAAATCGAAGTGCTTTACCTGATTATGAAGTAAAGATAACTACAGCCAACAGAAAAATGGTGCTACCTGAAAGCCAACTTGAGATAGTCGTTGCTGACGAAATAAAAAAAGTTCTTCACATATCAGAAGATATTTCTGTCCATGATAATTTTTTTGAAATTGGCGGAGATTCGTTAAGTGCGGCTATGGTGATTTCGGGACTTAGGAGTAATGAGTTGACGTCAGTGCTTACGGTAAGAGACCTGTATGATGGGCAAACAGTCTTTGAATTAAGCAAAAAAGCGATTAAAAGACAACCACAACAAGTTAGTGAAGACGTTCTCATTGAAGGAAAACCAATCGTTGTGACTATCGTACAGTTGATCTGGATTTTATTTAGAGTTCTTTTGGCTGGAGTATGTGGTTATTTTCTTATGTATCATGTAATGCCATTTTTATTTTTATTGTTTGGAATTTATTTATCAGTAATTATTATTCCAATGCTGCTTTTATTTATAACGTTTTTGTATATTCCTTTTTCTATGTTAACTACGGCAATTTTAAAGCAGACTTTGATTGGAACCTATAAGGAGGAATCCTATCCAATCTGGGGAAGCATGTATTTAAAAAATTGGATTGTGACTCAGTCTGTACGACTGGTTCCTTTAAATTTAGTTGATGGAACTATTTTTAAAAATTTCTTTTTGAAAACCATGGGCGTTAATATTGGAAAAAATGTGTATTTCCAAAAAGGTGCTAATGTCATTATGGGAGGATGGGATTTACTCACTATTGGGGATAATGTAACAATCGGTCGGGAAGCTTCAGTCCGTACCATGGACTTCCAATATGGAAAAATAGTTTTTGGTAAGATTGATATTGGAAATAACTGCACGATAGAAACCAGGGCTTCTATGTCTATTCATTCTAAAATGAAAGATAATTCAAAACTCACTGGCCTATCAATGCTAGAATCTTTTGGGGTTATTCCCGAAAATGAAGTTTGGGAAGGTGTCCCGGCTACCTATAAGGACAAAAATGGTGCCCCTCCTCATGATATGGTTAAATGTCAAAAACTATCCTCAATCAAGCATGGATTAATTTTGATTTCACTTCGTATACTTATGTATTTGTTCACCTATATACATGTCCCTTTGATTGCAGGACTAGCTATTTGGTATTGGCGCATTGATGCAGCTAAAGTGCTTAGTTGGATATTCGCCAATAGTTTTTCGCTGGAATCTGTCTATGCTTTCTCGGTAATTGCCGTGATATTTTGCTTCATACGTTTAATTTTACAAGCACTGTTTTGCAGAGTACTTGGTCCGATAAAACCTGGTTACTACTGTCGCTATGGGACTAAATATATTCACATGTGGTTAAAAGATATGATGGTTGAACTGGCCGGGAATACGCTGAGTGGAACATTATTTTGGCCTTATTGGCTAAGGCTTTCAGGGATGAAAATTGGAAAAAATTGTGAGATTAGCACTATTATGAATGTAGTTCCAGAATTAGTGAAAATTGATGATGAAGTTTTTTTTGCAGATGGAATTTACTTGGGCGGACCAATCGTTGATCGCCAAATTGTGTATGTGGGCGAAGTTCATCTTTCTAAAAATACATTTATAGGTAATCACTCTATTATTCCTTCAGAGAGTAAATTACCGGAAGATATTTTAATGGGTATTTGTACGGTTGCTGATCACCATAAAATGGAAAAAGGTAGTTCCTGGTTTGGCCATCCTTCCTTTCGTTTGCCCAATAGAGAGGTTTTAGAGTTGCCCCGAGAATTAACTCATAATCCAGCATGGTATAGATATCTAACCAGACTTTTCTGGGAAACTTTGCGTTTTTTTACTCCCGTGGTACCCGCAATAGTGGCCATCATGTGGGTGAGTGTTACATCCTATTATTCGCAAAACCAATCTAACTTACAGTTTTTTGGATTAACGATACACTTAATTACCACTAGTTTTATGTTGTTTATGGTGATGTTGATTTTTGTTATGAAGTGGTGCTTACTGGGAAAAGTAAAACCAGGCATTCATCCCTTGTGGTCTTGTTGGTGTAGTCGATGGGATTTTCTATACGTTGCTTGGGCCCAATATGCCAGAAAAGTTTTAGCATACTTTGAGGGAACCCTGATGCTTGGTTGGTGGCTCAGACTAATGGGAGCTAAAGTTGGCAAAAGAGTATTGCTTGGTAATGGTTTTGCTCAAGTAGTTGATCCTGATATGCTTCGCTTTGATGATTATGCAACCGTATTATGTATGTTTCAGGCGCATAGTTTTGAAGACCGGATCTTGAAAATAGCTCCTGTGCATATTAAAAAAGGAGCAACGGTTGGAAATGCTGCTGTGTTGTTATACGGAGCTGATATTGGAGAAAAAACCAGAGTGTATGATAATAGCGTGGTTATGAAAAATGAAAGACTTATGCCAGCACACCAATACGTAGGATGTCCCACTAGTTGCATATAATTTTTTTTTAATATCAAAAAGCGCAATAAGTTAGACTGAGCACATATTCTAAAATGTCCTTGGATAATTTGGATTTTATTTTATAATAATCATAAGAAATACTAAGGTTAACGGACAAGCTTTCAAAAATAATGGGAGAGGCCGTGGCATACAGATTTATTCCGAAGTTTTGATAAGCGTAGGTAATGTCTTGATTTGATCGTTTGGTGTAGTCTAGGGTTAAGTAACCGTTAAAATTATCAAAGGGATAGAAATAGTTACTAAGAGATAAAAAATACTCTTTTGAATCTAAGATCCCTTCATCTGTTTCATTTATATAATTATATCCCCCGCTCAGACTGGGGTAAACGTAATTATTAAATTGATAAGTCATAAAACCAATTTTGACGCCATAATCGTTAAGTGGTTCTAGATCTACGTATTGAATGTTTTTTAAAAATGTTTCAAAGGAAAGTTTGTTACCATTTGAGAAAGTGTAAAAATAAGTTGGAGTGAATTTGTGCTGATTACTATAGGTAAAAAACTTCCCCCTGTTGCTTCGTCGTTCTTGTTCATGCGTGTATAGATATAAAAAGGAGAGGGCGTGAATTTTATTGAAACTGTATTTGAATTCAATCCCAGGAGCAAAATATCTTTCATCCAAAATATTAGTCTCTTGTTTTAAATGAAGTTTTTGATAAAAATCAAAATAAAAAGTACTTAAGAAATCATTTGGAAAATAAAACGAGTAATAGGAATCTAAATGAGTGTTGTGAAAATTAGAAGATTTGGAATAATAATAATCTTCAGGAGCGTAATCATAATCCTCGTCGGTAATTTCATGAATGTTGGAATTGTATCCATAACCTTGAGTGAAATTCAGGGCAAAGGAGTCATCATTTAATGAATTAAAAAAAATATCAGCAAAGTCTTTGAGTTTGGGTCTTTTGGCTTGTTCAGACGGATAAATTGCGTTATTTATAATTAATAAAAGAAAAATGAGAATGGCCTTAAACATAGAGTAGATTATATTGTTGAGGAAATAGAATGAATAGATGCTTTTTGCTTAAACCCTTTCGAATTTTGCCGTTTAGTGCAAATATCAAGCTAAATGCGCAAGTTACTGTGGATAAGGATGCATTACAGGTCGAGTTTGCACTTACGGGGGATTTAAACCAAATTGTTATTCCCCCTCCCTCAAGCTCGCCAGTTAGAATATATGATTTGTGGGAACATACTTGTTTTGAAATGTTTTTAAAAAGGAAGGATGTACCTTCATATATTGAATTCAATTTTGCCCCCAGTGGGGATTGGAACTGTTTTTATATAAGCTCCTACCGGGTTAATGATGGTGAGTATACCCATATAAAAAAACAAACCATCGATGTATCACTTACAGCGGAACGATTGGTTCTAAAAAGTGATATTACTTTGAAGCTTTTACCCAATTTTTCGTTGAAAGATTTTGAGTCCAAAAAAATAGAGATCGGATTATCCAGCGTGATTGAAGATAAAAATAACGAGCTTAATTACTATGCACTTATACATAAAAGAACTAAACCGGATTTTCATGACGGGTTTGTTGCCTTTTAAGAGAACCTTTATGAGTATGAATAAATATGTTGTAAGACCGGCAGTCGATCAAGATTTCCAATTTTGTAGGAGTCTTCATCATAAAGCGTTTAAAGTTTATATATCCTTGATTTGGGGTTGGGACGAGGAATTACAAGACAAAATGTTTCAAAAGGATTTTAATGCTGAAGGAACTTGGATTATCAGTCTTGGTAAACAAAATATCGGATACTATAAACTAAACGAAACCGAAGATAATATTTATTTTTGTGATATAATTTTGGATCAAAATTTTCAAGGAATTGGAATTGGGTCCTCTATATTAAAAGCAATTATCGAAGCCTCCAAAGCAAAAAATAAAGTGATCAATCTTGGCGTCTTTAAAATGAATCAAAGGGCCATGATGCTTTATCGCCGATTTGGATTTAAAGTAGTTGAAGAAACCCAAACTCATTATATGATGAAGTTTGAAGTTTAAAAGGAAAGAGCACTATGAAAGAAAAAATTCTGGAGAAAATTACTGAGAAGATTTTTTTAGATGGAGAAAAGAAAAAAATAACTTGTGCTGATGCCTTGCAGATAGCCAAGGAATTGAGTATTAATCCTAAAGAAGTGGGGCTTTGTTGTAATAAAAATGACATCAAATTGGCCAATTGTCAGCTAGGTTGTTTCAAATAATGGAGATCAGACCCTTATTTGATCGTCTAGTATTAGTGGGTTCAACCGCCAGGAAAGCAGGTAAAACTACCTATGTCACTAATCTTCTTAAAAAAAATAAGGGGAAATTTATAGCCATTAAAATTCAAACCTCATTAAAGTATGAAAAATTTGAAGTTTTTAAGGAAGCTATCAATGGCCTGGAAAATGATACTCAGAAATATTTAAACAGTGGTGCTAAGGAAGCTTACCTGATCAATGCGCCAGCCGATAAAATCATGGAAGCGTTTTTGACGATTTATAAAAGTATTGATAAAAACAGTCCTATTATCTGTGAGTCAACTTCCCTTATAAAATATTTAAAACCCCAAAAATATGTTTTGTTTCATAAGATTGATTCAAAAAGACCCAAGCCAGATGTCAATTTATTTATATCTCTGGCCGATGAAATTATAAAAGTCAGTTAAGCTTTTTTCTTGGCCAAGATTCGATTTAATGAGGAAGGATCAATTCCCAGATACATGGCTATTTGATTTTGAGGAATTCGAGTCATCAGGTCAGAATGTTCTTTTTGAAATAATTCGTATCTATTTTCAGCTTTATACATTAAAAATTGATATTCACGATCTTCCTTGATAAAAAATTCTTTATCGTCCAAATATTTGGTGATTTTGTACCAGCAAATATGGCCATCTAGTAATTTTTCGTAGTCCTTGTACTTGGCCACATAAAAAATACAATCTTCCATGCATTCAATATTCATTTTGGATTTTTCTTTTAAAACTATAGAACGATAATGTCCTGTAGTTTGTCCTTCTTTTCTGAATCCTTTGATATATTCTTGACCGTTGGATTTCAGGTAGTATTCCTTGATCAGTCCTTTGACAATGATCGCAAAGTCATCATTCATTTCATCAAATTTACCAAAATAAGCTCCCTTTTTAAGTTTAACTTCCTTCATATAGCTCATGGCCTTTTCTTTTTCTTCAGTAGGGATAGAGCAAATAGTTTCTAGGTTATCAAAAAAAGTTTTCCAATAATTCATAAAAGGTCCTGAGGTTGACATTAATCAATTAAAAAAACAATTCAAAACAATTAACTTGGGAACATGAATAAGATATCTAAAACCACAATGTCAAATTTTTTAAATGATTACCCCCATCTTCGATTGGCCAAGTCGGAGGATAATGAGCAGTTAATCAATTTTGTAAAAAAAATAAAATTGGTGACTCATAATACAATCCTGATTCATAAGAGGGATCCTGATTTTTTTACATTTACTCGCATGGCAGGAAGTCAGAGCTTGGTTTTTATTATGGAAAACCAGGATCGATCGATCGGTGGATTTGGGATGATTGTTAAAAAAAAGGTCTATCTTCAGGGGGAACTTAAAACGGTGGGGTATTTGACAGATATTAGAGTCTCTAATTCTCTTTATAGGAAAACTCGGTTTGAGTGGCGAAGTTTTTATTATGAAATGTTAAAAAATAGACATCTAATAGAAGAAATTGAAGATTGCGCCTGTTTCTATTCAATTATTATGAGTGATAATCAGCAATCGCTAAATGCATTCACCAAGGGGAAAAGAGGTGTCGTATATCGCGAACTTTGTAAATTTAATAGCGTCAATATATTGTTTCGATTTAATATTTTCAAAAAAAATAATGATTTAGATATTTTAGAAAATTTTCACGTTACCGCTGCTACCCAGAAGGATTTATGTGAGATACGGGCATTTCTTCATACCGAAAATTGCCATAAAACATTTGGGTACGATTTTAGGACCGAGGATGAAGATGAGCTTACGACCAGGTTTCGCAAGTGGGTTCATTTTAGTGTCGCTTCTTTTCTTTTAGTAAAAGATAACGAGAACAAAATCGTCGCTTGCATGGCACCTTGGATGATTTCTTCAGGTAAGACATTAATGATTGAAAAATTAAGCCGGAGACTTCGTCTCTTGGGTCGGATAGCGGGTATTTTGGGTCTACCAAAACTTAAAGATGGTGAAGAGCTAAAAATTTGTTTTCTTACTCATTTGGAAATTTCTTCCCAATTAAAGGTTGTAACTAGAAAAAAAATATTTTTGCTTCTCATCGAATATTGGTTTAAACATAAACCTAAAAGATCTCATCATTTGCTTTCATTTTATGATTATAGTTTCAATGATTTTGCATCGAAGTTAAAAGAGTATGGATACTTTCATCTGGAGAATGCAGGAACAATTTACGAAGTTTTATCGGATGAAGGGCATTTATCCTCGGCGCTTGCCGCCGATCGAGTGGCCCACGAAATGGCTTTAAGTTGAAAGCTGGTGATCGTTTCTTTTTAGAAATAGAAAAAGCAGGGTGATTCCAACAAAGATGAAGGGAATTAAAAAGGATAATTTAATGCCAAGACTTCTTTCGAAGTTTGAACCTAAATGTTCAAACAATAAACTAATTAAAAAAGCGATAGCGCCGGTAGTTACTTTTAAAAATAGATTATAAAAGGCATGATAGATAGGTGCCGTGGATTTTCCCGCGGGTTCTTTGTCAACGCTTTTAGCGATTAATACATAGGTTAAGACAAGGGTTTGCCCGACTCCGATGCCACAAAGAATGCAACTGCCAAGATAGAGTGAAAGAAGTAAACGAATATCAGAAAAAACCCCCAGCAGACCAATTAAAATCAAAGAAATCATAAAGAAGAAAAAGGAATAAAACATCCACTTCAGCGCTCCAATTACCTTAATCATTTTGGAAGCAAGTGGAGTGCAAACTGCTGCAAAAAGTACACTTATCCCGATGGCGTAGGAGGTGTAGCTATGGGGTTTTTTAATTATAACCTCGGTAATATAGGGGGCGATGAAAGTGAAAAAAGTGTAGACACTGTTAGCCGCTAACATACAAAGAAGTGAGATGAGAAAAAATGTATTGTTAAACACTAGACCAAAATCTTTGAGTAAAGATTGGTGAGTCTTTTCACTTTGTCCAACTTCTTTAAAAGGTAATAAAAAAGTGGAAATCATCATAAATATAAAACCAATAATAAGAAACAATGTAATAGTATTTTTTATTCCCAAGAGATTGACCGCAAATCCGCTCATACCAAGCGATAAAGCTCCGCCAATAATCATTCCAAATGTAACGTAAGTAGAGTAAAGGGATCTATCATGATCAGATTTAGCTAAAACAGGAAGTAATGATAAAAAACTAGTTTGAAACAAAGAACAACACAGTAAATTAATTATCAATAATCCCAGTAGAATGATCAGATTCCCAATATCTGTGCCCTGATTGTAAATAGGATTAAATGGAACCAGGGAAAAAATGGAGAAAGTAATAACCGAAAATATTTGGAAGAGAAATCTTCTTTTTATTTGAGAAATGTACCTACCTAGAAAAGGATCAATAAAAGCATTTAGAATTTGAGACAAGGCTAAAGCCAATCCGATCAGGGTTAAATCTTTAAAAAAAAGATAGGGCTGGCTGGCGGGAGAGATATAGGGCATTAGCCACATTCCCGTAACTCTTAGGGTGCAGATATATCCTATGTTGCCAATTAGAAACGCCCACTTGATCAAATTTAATCTCCACAACTTTAATTGTCTTGTTCGTTATCCTTTTTTATTTTTTTCATGACTTCTTCATTTTTTTTTCGTTGATCCTCGTAATGTTTCTCGATTTCGCAAGCGTTTTCCACGACTTGGTATTTACATAAAAGTTTTATTTTTTGCTGCTGCGCGTTGAGAGCCTTTTGGCATGGTATTTCTTTGGCTTTTTGGCATTCTTCTTCGTGCTTTTTGGCAGCAATGTCTAAAGCCTTGACTTCTTTTTGATATTGTTCAAAATTCGCACTATTAAATTCAAATTTTTTGGTTTCTGATTCTCTTTGCAATTTTCTCTCTTTCAGTTCTTGGTTAGTATAAAACTTCTTGATAGGTGCCTTAGATTTGGATTGCGTGTTTTTATGCTTATATTTTTTCTGATATTCTTTAATCATTTTTTCAGTTTCACTATCAATTTGAGAGTCTGTGGGAGGGGTAACCACTTGTGAATAAGCACCTAAAATAATAAAAGAGACAGCAAGCGTTAATGTAATTATTTTCATTTGAACCTCTTATTTAAGTTTTAAAATATTATATAATGTACTATTACTTTGTCGTAAGGCACTATGCGTCTTTGCCATAGTAATCATTTTTAGGTACTTAATAAAGCAAATGGAGATAAAAATGACTGACGAGGACAAAAAAGAAAAGCTTCCTTCTCCCAAAGAAATTCAAAGTGAGATAGAGGCATTAATGCGTAATAAGTTTGGAAAGAATATACAAATTATTGCTCAGCCATTTGAATTCAATGATTCTATTAAACATGAACATGAAGAGGAAATAGCTAATGAGGCTATCGATAACAAAGAGTTTGATCTTAATTTTAATCTGACTCCCAAACAAGTAAAAGAATTTCTTGATCAATATGTTATTAAGCAAGATGAGGCAAAAAAGGCTTTAGCAATTGCGGTTTGTGATCATTATAACCATGTCAGAGAATGCCATTTAAATAAGCTAAGTGGAATCACTGACAGTGATGATGATAACTACTCCAAACAAAATGTTCTCATGCTAGGGCCGACCGGAGTAGGAAAGACTTATTTGGTTAAAACTTTGGCCAAACTGATAGGTGTTCCTTTTGTAAAAGCGGATGCTACGAAATTTACCGAGATGGGATATGTTGGCGCCAACGTGGATGATTTGGTTAGAGATCTGGTTCGAATTGCTAAAGACAATATTGAACTTGCTCAGTATGGGATTATTTATTTTGATGAAGCCGACAAAATTGCTGGAAACAAGAATTTAGTCGGAAAAGATATCAGTGGTCGAGGTGTTCAATATGCCTTATTAAAACTTATGGAGGAGACGGAAATTGATTTAAGGGGGGCACATGATGTTGCTAGCCAGATGCAAGCATTTATGGATTTTCAAAAAACTGGTAAAATAAATCCCAAGACTATCAATACCAAGCACATTCTTTTTATTGTTAGTGGTGCTTTTTCTGGACTGGAAGAATTAATAAAAAGAAGGCTTAAAGTCAGAACAATTGGTTTAAATACAAATGAAGAAAAAAATATATTAGATGAGATGAATATTTTAGATAATGCTATTACTAAAGATTTCATTGATTTTGGTTTTGAGCCAGAATTTATTGGAAGGCTACCTGTAAGGCTTTCATGTGTGAAGCTTTCCGCCGAAGATCTCTATAAAGTATTAAAAGACTCTAGAGGATCGATTATTAATCAATATGTACAATCCTTCAAGTCCTTTGGTTTGCATGTTACTTTTGAAGATGAGGCGTTAGTGAGAATAGCCGAGCTTGCGTACCTGGAAAATACTGGGGCCCGTGCCTTGATGACGGTATGTGAAAAAATATTTAGATCTTATAAGTTTGAGCTTCCGGGATCTAAGATACAATCATTTGTAGTAACTAAAGCTTTGGTGGATCATCCCGAGCAGGAACTCCAAGTTATTTTAGCTCGCTCGATACATAATTAAAAATATACTTTCGGTATTCTAAAATAGATTGTTCGGATTGTCCGACAAGGAGACTCTCATTTTCAGGAAGAATATCATAAAGTAGTTTATCAAATGAGTATTGAATTGTTTGCATACCCAGATAAAGCTGAACAAAAAAATCAATATCTTGGTTAAAGTAGTGTTCTATGAGAGCGAAAACATCCTTATGGTTGTCGTGTGCCTTGCAACCCTGGCAGATGCCATGATTTTCAATATATTGAATATGGCAAAAGGTTTCTTGACCAATAATAAACTCTCGCTCCTTAATATCTTCGGAGAATTTATCCATCATTTCAATTGCTAAATGAGGATGCTCTCCAAGGACGATGAAAAGTTTTTCATAAAACGTTAAGTGTAATGATGTAAAAATTATGTCTTCTAACAGGTATTCCAAATATTCTTGAGTTGAACCAGATGTTTCTTCCAGTCTTTTTAAATCCTCTATGGCCAGGATAAAAGGTGAATCTGAATGGCTGATCATTTCGTCAAAAAAATGATTAAGGGAGGGAGCAGGAACGTCGTTTTCCTCTTTAGTTGAGGACTTTAAAAAATGACCGAAAAATTGCATATGTCACCTCTTAAATTTGTTATAATATAATCATACCATAAATAATAAAAAAACAAGGAGAATCGTTTGAAGATAAGTATCATTGGAGGCGGAGTAATGGGTGAAATTATTGCTCGATCGATACTGAATCAGCAAATCGCTAAACCATCAGAAATGATGGTGGTGGATATAAATGCTTCCAAAAGAAGGGCTTTGAAAAAAAAATACCTGGTGGGTACCAGTAATTCAGCACTAAAAGCGGTTCATGGCTCGGATGTAGTGATTCTGTGCTTAAAACCACAGGGTTCTAATCAAGTTTTAACCACCTTAAAAGGCAAAATAAAGTCGGATGCATTGGTAATTTCCATCATGGCAGGAATCAAACTTAGGTCTCTTGAAGCTTGGCTTAACCATCGCAATATTGTCAGATCGATGCCCAATATTTCGTCGAGAATAGGAGAAGGCATGACCGTCTGGTTTGCCAACAAAAATGTCCAGACCTTGCATCTTTTATTGGCCCAGATGGTTTTTCAAAGCTTTGGTAAGGAATTACGGGCCATTGATGAAAACTTGATTGACTCTGCTACCGCGGTTTCTGGTTCTGGACCGGCTTACATTTTCTATATCGCTGAAAAACTTATAAAAGCTTCCATCGATCTGGGATTTGATGCCAAGGAGAGCTTAAAATTAATAAGACAAACTTTTCAAGGTGCCATGGATTTATGGGATGAAACAGCGCTTTCACCTACAACTTTGAGGGAAATGGTAACTTCTGAAAAAGGTACTACTGATGCTGCCATTAAAACTTTTGAAAGATTAAAAGCGGGTGAAGTCTTAACTAAGGGTGTTCAAGCGGCATTTAAAAGGGCCAAAGAATTAGGTAATGAGTAAGGAAAATGCGGAAAAATAAAAGGAGAAAATATGCGCAAGATGCTTTTTATAGTTTTTACGGACGATGATTGTAAACTTAATCATGCTCTATTATATGCTAACGATCTTGCAGATAAGGGATATAAGGTAAAAGTTATTTTAGAGGGCATTGCCACTAAAGTGGTGAACAAATTAGAACAAGAAGGAAGTGAGTACTTTAAAAAACTATTTAATCAAGCCCTAAGTCATAACCTAATTGCAGGAGCTTGTGAGAAAGCAAGTGGCGGATGTCAAAACCCAAAGATTTCAGTTTTAAGTATTATGGAAAAAAATAAAATACCATTGCTGAATGATTTAGCAGGACATGCTTCAATTAGTGAGTATGTCGAAGAGGGGTATGAATTAGTAATTTTCTAGTGGCTATGATTTTTGATTATGTCTTCGGCTAGACTATCAAGTCGCTTTTTTTGTTCATCGGAAATATGGTCTTTTAAAAATTTTTTAGCAGTCTGATCAATTATATCAAGTTGCTTTTTGTAATCGACACAAGGCTGACAGAAAGTCATATGCCAGTGATAATCAATTTTTTGAGAAAAAGTCAAATCTTGGTAGTTAGCCGAGCGATAGCTTATTTCACTACATTTAGTTATCTTCTTAATGAGCCAAACCGGCCAACATCTTACGATAAATTCGTGTAATAAATACCGTAAGAAGTTCCTCATACGTCCTTCCTAGTTATGGATTTCTTTTCCAAACATTCCCTTAGTAGATTTTTGGCCCTGAATATCAGTACACCAAGATTAGTGCGGCTTAGTCCCAATTCATTACAGATGTCTTCGCTGCCCATGCCTTCAACTTCTTTCATATTGAAGGCAACTCTATATTTTTCGCCAAGTCGGTTGATACAGTCATCTAAGCTTGTTTTTGCTTCTTGAATCCACACAAATCTTTCAGGGTCGATAGGAGGGTTGGTCCACCTACCGTCATTATCATAGCGATTATCAATCATATGATTAAAAGCTTCGTTATCTTCCGAATCCAAAAACTTGCTATTATTTCGCCAATATTCTTTTATCTTATTATATAAGATACCAAATAAATAAGTTCTGATATGAGATTTTCCTTCAAAACGATGAACCCCTTCAAAAAATGCATTCCAAGTTGACTGGAGAACTTCTTCAGCGTTGTCAGCACTAAGACCTCTGCCGCAGGCAGCGTTATAAAGTTGTTTGTTATATTTAGTGACCAGCTCAGCAACCGCAAGTTGATTGCGGTTGCGTAATTTTAACAAAAACTCTTCAGAGCTGAAATTTTGATCCATCATTATTTTATTTCTTCAAAAACTTTTTTGATAATTCCTACGGCGATATCAATTTCATTTTTAGTGATAACTAAAGGTGGGGCAAATCTAATAATATTTCCATGAGTTTGCTTGGCCAGCAGTCCAGCTTCTTTTAGGGCACAACAGGTTTCCCAAGCTTCAAATCCTTCAACAAATTGAACCGCGTTAAGCAAACCTTTTCCTCTGATGTGGGTAAGTTTTGGGCATTTTATTTTTTTTAGTTCGCTTCGTAAATATTCTCCAAGTTCATATGATTTCGAGGCGAGGTTTTCTTCGTCCAGAACTTCCATTGAGGCAATGGCAACTTCGCAAGCTAGAGGATTACCTCCGAAAGTTGAGCCATGGGATCCCGGAGTGAAAACTTTCATGATTTTTTTGTCGGCTACTACTGCTGACACAGGAAACACTCCACCACCCAAAGCTTTGCCTAAGCACATGACATCAGGTTTGACTTCTTCCAAATCACAAGCAAATTTTTTGCCGGTACGGCAAAACCCGGTTTGTACTTCATCGGCCATAAATAGAATGTTATGCTCAGTACAAATTTTTCTAACCTCTTTTAAGTATCCATCGCTTGGTACATTAACTCCAGCCTCACCTTGGATTGGTTCAACTAGGAAAGCAACGGTTTTATTATTGATGGCAGCTTTTAAAGCCTTGGTGTCGTTAAAAGGAATAATTTTAAAACCAGGGGCAAAAGCACTAAAGCCATCTCGGCAGACCGGGTCGGTAGAAAATGAAATGATAGTTGAAGTTCTGCCATGAAAATTTTCTTCACAGACAATTATTTCTTGTTCACCCTC
>Ga0208958_1001728_pt1 | contig 20616 bp, 20 predicted proteins | sample RifOxyB1_FD_184032 | JGI IMG/M metagenome (GOLD analysis project Ga0208958, IMG submission 184032) | Soil microbial communities from Rifle, Colorado - Rifle Oxygen_injection B1 (SPAdes) | ecosystem: Environmental > Terrestrial > Deep subsurface > Rock core/Sediment | place: Rifle, Colorado... | reverse complement strand
GCTAAATCCCAATTCGAAGTGGATCGCTAGCTCAGTTGGTAGAGCAGCTGACTCTTAATCAGCGGGTCACAGGTTCGACTCCTGTGCGATCCACCATTTGTTTAAAAATCAAAAGGATCGGTCGAGCGAAAGCGGACCGGTCCTTTTGATTTTTGGAAAACTGTGCACGCGCAGGAGTCGAATGCGAAGGACGGCTGCGAGGAAGCTCGCTGTGCGAGCTTTCGCGCAGCAAGTCAGCCAGGAAGGCTGACTTAGTCCGCAGCCCGCCCCCGGAGTAAGTGCCTGGAAGGCACGAACGCGAGGGGGCGACTCCTGTGCGATCTACCAAAATTTTAAGGGCTGGTAACCCGCTCGTATTGCTCGATCACGAGCGGGACGACGGTCTCGAGCGCCAGCTTACATTGCGAGCTGAATCGGACAGGGTCTGTGCAAACACTCGCCCAATGATGGACGGGGAGGCGGGCGATCACAGTTCCATGCGGCATTGAGAATTCAGGCACGATCCCATCATTCGCCGCGCCATAACCCGTGCGATCCAGGCCCCGCTTTTCGAGCTCTTTCGAAATGATTTTTCGGCTGAGTTCCAGGACCGGAATCAGCGTGTGCTCGACCGAATTCGTCACGCTGAAATACGAGATCTCCGGATGATCAGGCATATCCTGAGCGCGAAAACGAGCAACCGGCTCCGCCGAGCGGTCAACCCGCAGCTCGCGGAGGTAGCCCAGATATTCTGGCGTGAAATGAATCAGTTCGACGAGTTTCCCAAACAGGTCGAAGTTCTCGTCGTCCTTCGTCTTCCTCTCGATAGCATAGTCCGCAATCGGAGTTCCCCGGTTCGGAGTTGAAATCGTCATTACCGTGGCGATGCATCCCTGAACGCGGGAGTCCTGCGCAAGGGTTCGCGCGACAAGGCCGCCCATGCTGTGGCCGACCAGGATGATTTTTCGGGAGTTCTCGCATTCTCCGCCGTTCAGGCCAAGGATGACTTGCGCGCAATCCTCGGCGCGTTGTTCGATTGTTCTCGAGTCCCGATCCTTCTCTTTCGGGCAGACGAGGGAGTGTGCACCATTTTGTTTCAATAATTTTTGAAATTCGCCAAAATACTTGTTCCCGCCGATGAGCGGCGTCGCCCAATTGAGATTCTCAATGTAAATTTCGGAGCCTGAGGATCCGGATCCCGGGATAAGGATGACGAGAGGCTCGACATTCCCCGCGCTCAAGGCCAAGCGTGTGGACAGGATTACGACCGTACAAAGGAGGGGGAAGAAGGGGCGCATAGGTTACTCCGAAATAGAGAACTTATAACGCAAGCAGTCACAGAAATGAAGTCAAAAGCATACTGAAATACTGTAGTATACAACCAGTTGGTTTTTATGAAGATGTTAACTTTTGGATCTTTCCTAAGTGGCGTCACACGCATGAGTAAAAGGTCAAATCACATATTCCGCTCTGACTAATCGATCTTATTCGATCCACTCACTATTCATTCGGCATTACCACAGCCGATGGAACGCGTTTGTTTCCGAGACAAAGCTCGATTTTCCAGCCCTATCGAAAACCATGCGCAGTGGACTCTTTCTTCATCCAAGACTGACGATCCTGATCTTGATCCCTCAGAGAGAGATTCGGAACCAGATACCTTTTCTGAAATTTCACCGAAAGTCGCGGCGGAAATGAAAAAGGACGTTACCCTTCAAAGAACGGTTCCCGAACCCGCTGCGGTGAGTTCATCCCCAAGGGCTTCAGCAGCAAAGTAAGCGCGGTGTGAGTGCCGCCTCAGTGCAACTGTAGAATGGCGGGCGTCCGGGCGTCCGATTACTGTTCGCCTTTGCGTACCAACCGCTCTCTGTGTTCTCAGAAAACCAGAGGGTGAGATTGCCTCGATTAATCAAGTCACGATTGTATTGCTCCCAGTTTTTAATCCGATAAGAGATCTTGACTATTTCATTCGCCGCGTATATATATTTGTATAAACCATTGCCCCACAAATTATCGAGATACGATGAGATCAAAAAGACAACAGAATCAACTCTTTCTTCCTGGATTCAATTCCAAGACGAAGTCTCAGGCTCATGGAGGGGAGCACACAAAAGGAAAGAGAAAGGGGCCACGCCCCTTTGACCCGAAACAAGCCCTCCATGTCGTACTTAGGTCCTCCAAAGCGCGTGGGCAACTCTCCATGCTGAGTCCAAGTCACTGCAATCACATTCGCAATCTCATGGACCGATTAAAAACGCGCTGGGGTGTCTCAGTTTATCGCTATGCAAACGTCGGAAATCACTTACACCTGCTCATCCGCGCCAAATCTCGCTCAGATTGGCAGGGGTTTATCCGGGAATTATCGGGAGGCATTGCGATGATTGTGACAGGCGCGAAAAAATGCAATGCACTACCACGTTCCAAATCCAAAGACGTCGCTGAGAGTGCTAAACGAGGTTTTTGGGATCATCTCGTGTTTACCCGGATCGTGGCCTTCGGAAAGGACTTTAACGGAGTTGCCGGGTACGTCCTGACCAACCTTTGGGAAGCCGTAGGCGTTCCGGTGAGGAAGATTCTGGAGCGTGGTTATCGAATTCGCGAGATAAGCGAAGACGGGGCCGTCTTTATTAACGTAGATATGCCCTCGTTTTCCTGACTGGAGATCTAGCACCAAACATTCGCGGGAAATCGTCAAGGTACTGGCTGGAACTGACCGACGCAACGACCTCAGATCTAACCATAAGGGAACCGACTTCACTACGCTAACCAAAGACGGAGTCACAGCCAGTGAGGTTCAAATCCAAACGAAGTCCTACGAACTTGCCATTCTTCCTTGGCCAACGAAAGACGGCAGCCCCCACCTTCTTCTTACCGAAAACGAGAAGATCCGGATCATAACTTGGACGGCAGAACTATTTCGGGAACTGAAAAGTTACTCGTAGGGTAAGCGACTCCTGTGCGATCCACCAAAATTTAAACCTACCGTCGCAGAAACCTGAAATACTCTTCCGGAATATCGTCAAATACGACCGGTCCGCTGCATTTTGAACATGTGAGCGAAGGCAGGGTGAAGCCGCTTTTTTTGAGGTCCTCACATTTGAATAAGCCAATCAGCTCTGATTTGCATTTCGTGCAACTGAAGGGCACGTAAATCGATTCGACAGTCCCTCCGGAAATCAGATTCGAAATCAAGTTGAATTGCTCCACTATCGCGGTGGAGCATTCAATGAACGTGAATTTCACGCCTTTTTGCCGGAGTGTCTGAAAATACTTCACCCAGGCCTTCACGCCGATCGAATTGATTCGGGGGATTTCCCTGCAGCTGATAATGATTTCTTGCGGGACCAGCCCGATGGCCGATTCGAACTGAACATCCTCATCGATGGGGCCAATCAGCCGGATCAATAAAGTGTTATTTTTTTGTTCTTTGGTGATGTTAAGCAATACTACTCCAGTTTGGATTCCGGTTTAGGGCGGCCAACTTGGGCCGGATGAATTCTTCCACGCATCTTATTGAAATCGCGTTTGATGAGCAACCATATTCAACGAAACTGCATCGTCAAAAATCGGAAGTGTCCCCGATATTCACGAAAGGATTCAGCGCGTTTGAAAAAGGCGATCACTTCAGTTTTTTTGCCCTGTTCGCTGAAGAAGAAAAGACTCCCCCCGAGCTGAAAGACGCTCGCCAAACCGATCCCGGCACCCGCCACTTCAGTCCCGAGGTGATAGGTATCGTCTTTGTAGAGTTTCAAAACATGCTTCAGCAGCTTGGCTCTTTCGAGACTCCCAAACGAATCCGTCACCGAAACCGCGCCGTAAGCTCCATCGAATCCGACCACCATCTTGACGGCGTGCCGCCCCAAAAGTTCAAAATCGGTACTACGATCGACTTTAGAATAGATTTGACGGCCAGCATCATCCACCGGAGCGTCGAACATGGCGTTCATGAGCAACTCGTCGGCTGCCGTGGCAATCACTTCAGCCACGCGGCCCAGGAATCCGTGCTCAAGAAAAAGATCCCGAACCTTTTCGATGGCACTCTGCTTTTCAGTCGTGCGTCCCAACACGAACTCCTGCGTCACTCCGCCCCTGTTCTTGAATTCCGGCCCGAGAAGTTCGGGCCCTTTTTGAGACAGCGTGCATTGCAGTATCCGCCCGTAATGGACTCCCTCATGCTCCAAAGCGCCACTTCGCTTCAGAATATTCCCGGCGTACGGCCCCGCGACGAGATAGGGACATTCATCAATATTCCGGGAGATGAGAAAATGAAGCCGATCAGACAGGAGCGTTTCCTGAAATTGGCGGGACTGGGCGTTCACCAGCCGATCAAATTCGCGGTAATTTCGTTCTTCCGGGAGATCGAGAAAAACAGCTTGCGGGATCTCCCCCGCCAGAAAAACCTTCCCCGCGCTCTCGACGGACTCGACGACCCTGACCGGAATACCCGCGATTTGAGCGGCTCGCTCAACGAACGTGCGATCTTCGGGAGTTTTCGAAATGAGGAGAACGAAGTTTTTCATTCGAAAAAGTCCGCTAAATCCTTTTCAGGAACGCGAAGAACTCTTCCTCCACATCATCAAAGACACTCTGCCCACCGCATTTCGGGCATGCCGTATCCGGGATGGAATTCCCGGATTTTTTCAGGTCGGCGGTCTCAAACAGTACGACCGATTCATGCCTGCATTTCGTGCAGACATACGGGACCTGAATGGATTTGACCTTACCTCCGCACGCGAAATTGGAAATGGCGCTGATCTGCTGCACGACGGCCGGAGAGCACTCAATAAAGCTGAACTGAGTACCCTTTTCCTTCAACGACTCGAAATACTGAATCCACGCCTTCACGCCTTCTGAATTGATCCTGGGAACGCCAGAGCACGCCAGAACGAGTTCACCTTTCACGGGGCCGATCGCCCGCTCAAAGTCGAAACTGTTTTCCAAGGGGCCCTGCAGCTGAACAATAAGTCTGTCATCATGCTGCTCTTTTTTTATTTTCATACGCGCTCCATCGTGATTCGGATTTCCTGTAAAATTTTAATGAACTTACCCCCCTGCAGCAAGACCAATCTGTTCTATCGCGCGACACGCTTTTTTGATAAGAACAGGCAGCCTTGTAACCGAAGCGACCCCTCAGCCGCGCAAAAGCGATCGAAGCGAATCATGGAAAGTACAAAAATTTTCTCGGAAGTTCCGAATATCCAGTACCAGGAGCAACCCCCCGAAATTCTGGTGGAAGAATTCCGAAAGGTAATCACCAGCCGGAGGAGCGTTCGAGTCTTTGATTCAACGCCGATTCCTGAAGCCGTTATGACCGATTGTCTCGAGCTGGCGCTCCTCTCACCGAATTCCTCCAACCTTCAGCCTTGGGAATTCTATTGGACCCACAGCCCCGAAAAGAAAGCCAAACTCGTCGAATACTGCCTGTCACAGCCAGCGGCCCGGACAGCCGCCGAGCTGATCGTATGTGTGGCTCGAACCGGGACATGGAAACGAAACAGCCGGATGATGCTCGAGCGGTTCAAAGCCCAGGGACCGGAAGTCCCGAAACCGGCGTTTGATTATTATCGAAAACTGGTGCCTCTCGTTTATGGACAGGGACCGCTCGGCGCTTGGGGCCCCGTCAAAAAAGCCGTAGTTATTCTCCGTGGACTTTTTGCGCCTACGCCACGCGAGCCCGCCTCAGGCGCTGATATGCGCGTTTGGGCGACTAAGACGACCGCGCTTGCTGCCGAGACCCTGATGCTTGCTCTTCGCGCTCATGGGTTCGATTCTTGCGCGCTCGAGGGTTTCGACTCGGTCAGGGTCAGGAAATTGCTCGAGCTGCCGTCTGATGCATCTACCGTGATGGTAATCGCGGCAGGCAAGCGAGCTCCGAACGGAGTCTACGGCCCGAGAATCCGGTTCGAAAGTTCCCTGTTCATCAAGAAGATCTGAGCAGAAGATCTAAGCGGACCCGGCTGAACGCCCGTAAAGGAGTTCCCCGGTCATCGCGTCGATCACGATGTGGTGACCGCGCACGAAGTACTCGTACGCGTGCCAGCCATTCCGTCCCGAAACCCAGATGATCTGCTTGCCGCCAGCCACTTGGACGGCTTGCTTCTCCGGTTGGAAACGGTAGAACCACGAAAGCGCTCTGAGACGTCCCTCTTCGATGGAAAACCCGACCCTGTTCTTGATCAGCAGATCCCTCACGTAAGTGGAATCAAACCCGCGAAGTTCCCCGTCGGATCCCAAATCAATGCTTACTTTTCCCAGGGGCTCAATGGGAATCCCCCGCCAGGTCTCCTGGAAAAAAACGTGAGCGGATGTCTCGCCTCCACGAACAACCGGATTCTCCAGCGGAAGTTCGGCCTCAACCCCGACCAGACCCTCAAGAACGGTGAGCAATTCCCGAGCTCTCGCCAGCACCTGTTCCGAATCCCGCGACTCGAAACCATTCCGGGCCGGCCCTGCCGGCCGGGCCGCGCGTGCATTTGGATTTCGAATCTTACCGCCCGCCGCGCGAATTGACGCAAGCAGGCCATCCCGCCATTGCGGCTCGAAGCCGGTTCCGAACGAGGCTTCGAAGTTTTTCCAGCGCTCTTGAGCGGAACCGGTCACTTCGGTCGCGGGTGTTACGTGAAGCGCAGCTTGTCTTATAATTTGTCCCGTGGCTTCTCCGCTGACCGCTCCCGTCGCCGCGCTCCTCGGGCGATTTCGCGCCAGGGATTCCGTACCCTGCTCCTTGGACGACAACACGATCATGCTCGCGAACGCGGCGAGAACCAGTGCGGTCGTGATGAAGACCGCCCTCAGCCTGTTACTGGACACCGACTTCAAACCTCACGGTTTCACTCGGAGCGTTCGACGCCGAAACCTGAATGTCAAAAGCAAGCGTCTGGCGAGCTGCTGCCGCACCCACTTTCACCCAGACCGCAGTCGTCCAACTCTCTCCAAAATACGGATTGGTCCGGAAGTAACTGTTCCCCAGAGGCACGTCGAATGCCGGCTTGGGAGAGGAAAGTTTCTGCACGATCTCGGTTCCATTGACTTTCGCATACACGACATGCGTCTCATTCTCGCTCACGAAGCCTTCATTGACCGCATTGTCGAGAAAGGTCACAGCGGGATTGAGTGATTTCACCCGAAGATAAACATTTCCGGCCGTCAGATCAGAATAGTTCTGAAGATCGAACCACATCGCGACCACCTCGCCGGCGTCAACCTGGCCGTTCAGTCCAGTCGCATTCCCTTGTGGAATAACCTTCGGGTCGGCTCCGGTTCTATTCAGCCAATTTTTAAGTATCGAGGGATGATCGACAATCTTGACGGAACCCGCTCCCGCCCAGCCCGGCTGAAGCTCCGGAGCATCGAGCAGGCCTCTCTCACGGAACGCCGCTCTCATCCGATCAAGATCGTCAGCAGAGAAGCCGAGAGCCGAGCTGACCTCGAACATCGCGGCCGCGAAACCCTGGAAAGAGATCGGCGAGAGCGAGAAGCCGGGCTTCGGGAGATCCGCAATGGCTTTCATCACAACCTTGGTCATGAGCATTCGTGCTTCGTCGGGCGAGTGGTTTGCCCTGAGCGCCTCGAAGACATCCCACAGGGCGCCTTGCATGAGAATGGCGGCATCATGGGGCTTCTCCTGACCGCGAAAACTCAGGAAAGCGGAACGAGCATATCCCGGCCCGTCAAAACCGGCGGCGTAGGGCCATCCCAGTCCGTCAGGATAAACATAACTGATCGTATTCGTTTCAGCCGCGAAACCGGGAAAGCCGCTGCAATCAGGAAAGTTCGGGTCGTAAGCGGGACAACGATGCGCGCCCCGCGTTCCGCGAACCCCTGGAATGAACTTTCCGAGAGCCCAGCTGCTGAATGTCCTCGGGTCAAAGGACGTCGGCAGCATCGAAGAAACGAACATCAGCGCCATGAAATCCGACACCGCTTCGTTCAAAGCTCCGGCTTCATCGTACCAGAACCGCCGGATGTTCCGGGAAGGATCATAGGTATTCACGGTCGTGGCGTGCTGGAGCTCGTGAATCGTAACCGCTCCATCGTCGGCATACGAAGCCCCTCGCGTCGCCAGCGAATCACTGAGATCGACCTCGTCAACCATTCTGCCGCCATCGCTATAGCGGATGTACGAAGAATTATCCTCCAGGCTGTAATGAACCACGATTCTCACCGGAGATACCGGCTGGAGAACTCCGACCGCATCAAGTTCGGCGCGGTACTGGTCGCCGAAATAGTAGGCCATCGCCTCCTGAAATCGGCGGTCCGAATGGGAATACACGAAATTGTTGTTTTGTTCGAAGGCACTGAATCCGCCTTGGCAGGTCAGCCCATCGCGAACCTCGACATAACGTCCTTCCAGCACGCCCCTTCCGCCGAGCCGGAGTAGTTCGCGCGAAACCGCGTAGTCATTCAATTTCAATGAAGCGGGCGAAAGACTCAGAATACCCGCGGAAGCGGCCGGATCAGGAAGAAAAACCCGTGCGAGCCCATTCGCCCCCGTGGTGATCGCGGGAAGACCGGCAACGCAAGACTGCGGCTGTGGCGCGGGACTCTCGTTACACCCGGATAGCGAGAAACTCACGATGACCAGCACCCCAAAAAGGTAGCGAATTATCATCCTCTCATTGTAACCCGCGTACCGTGCGATGGCGACCGGGCATAATCTGCCCAGTCACCTCAAGCCGCCAAGCGATCGCCGGGTCCCTGGTTTTCGGATATCGGGATGGCCGGCTCGCGAGATGCGCGATCAATGGCCCCGACGACAACGCCGTAAGCGATGTGAGCCGCGAAAAGAACAAAAATCGCGGCATTACCGTACCCCGCTCCAAAAAATCCCACCGGTCGCATCAGTGCCGGAATGAATGGATTCATCGCCGACGTGAGACCGACGAGAAACCCGCCCGCCAACCAGTGAATGACCGCGACTTGCGCGCCCGCGAGCGCTCCGGCTTTGCCGATCCAACGAAAAACGGCGGCATAAAACAGACCGAAAACGCCCCCATTCATGATGTGCCAGATGAAGCCGACGATCCAACTGCCGGCGTCCAACCGTCCCGTCACGAGAGTCCCCAAAAGCAGCTCAAGACTGAAATCCTGCAGTCCCGCCAGCCGCCCGATCAGCATGATCAGAGAAATCGTGATCGCGCCCCAAATACCGGCGATAAATGATACGGCAAAAAGGTTTGCGACACGGCGACCGGTTCCGTTCAGCGGTCCATAATCGTCGACTGGCCTCACTCTTTTTGGATTCGCCATCCAAGCACCTCAAGCTGCCCGTGGCAGGGCAGCCCGCGCCTTCCTGGCCGAAGGCCGGAGCACCCAAACCGGACAATCCGCGTTTCGAACCACCTGGCGGGTGATGCTTCCGATCAGCGCCGAAGAAACCGCACCGGTTTGCGTCGCCATCGCGATCATCCCGATTTTCTTCTGCGTCGCGAGCGCGACGATCTCATCGGCGATCGATTTCGGTTTCGTTTCGATGATCACCTCGGCCGCGATTCCCTGCCGCCTGGCCCAGCGGGCCCAGCTCCGGGCATGTTTTCGATGCCTCTCAGTCTCCTGGCTGAAATACGTATGTACCGGAAGCCACGAGCCGCCCAAGAGATAAACCCCCGATTGAAACACCGGCTCGATCGGGCTGGGGATCGCGTGAAAGAGCGTCAGCTTCGCCCGCAGCGCACCGGCAAGAGAAACAACCTGCCTGAAAATTTCTTCTGAATGCTGTCCGAAATCCGTCGGCAACAGAATATGATCCATTCGGTAATTCTTTCGGATAAACGGCCCGGCGACGATAACGGGGACTTTGGAATTCAGAATGAGCGTCTCCGCGAAACTTCCAAGGAGAATCCGCCTGAATCCGGTGCGCCCATGGCTTGCCACCACGATCGCCTCCGCACCGGTTTTTTCGGCATAATCGGACAGCGCTCCCACGGCCTGAGCGGTCGACGCGAAATTCTGAACGATGACCGTTGGCCGGATCACCTGCGGCAGTTCGAAAGACTCACAGATCTCTCGAATGGCTTTTTCAGCGGCCGGGCGGTATTGCGCGACCCACGGCGAACTGAATTCGACGCTCAGATTCAACTGCGCCGGGCTTAAAACATAAACCGGCTCAATCACGGCAGCCGGTTCGCGCGTCAGAAAATGCTTCAACGTTTCAGCGGCATGCTTTTGCAGGGAATTCGGCGGTTCAAATGCGTCAATTGCCCAGATGATTTTTCTGGAACCTTCCAATGTTCGTCTTGGTTTCGGCATACTGAGCAGCAAGCAGAAGATATGCCATTCGCTGAGCCCTGGTGAGCGGTTTGCACGATCCGAGAGTATGATATTCAAGGATCGTTGGTCAGCAGGACGTCTTCTTTCCGATAAGCTTGCATTGCGATTCGAGAAAGTGGACGGGGTCTATTTCCTGCCGCGCGGCGGAATCGAAATAGCCTTACCTGTAGCACAAAAATTAGGCTGTCCGGTTATTCCGGTATTTGTCGCGAAGGTGCGTCACCCCTGGGAGCCGGAGTACGCCATAGGCGCCATGGACGAAGGCGGCGCTGTTCACCTGTCTGAAAAAAACCGCCATTTCGTTCCGGCCGAGGAACTCGAATTCTCGATTGCCCAGGCGGCGCGATCCGTCGAAAACCAGAAACGGGTTTACGCCGGCCTGAGCCCCGTCCCCCCGGAAAGGGGCATTTTCATTCTCGTGGACGACGGCCTCGCCACGGGCGAGAGTTGCAAAGCTGCCCTAAAATTCCTTCGAACGCGGCATCCCGCCGGCACGGGTACGCTCGGCCTTGGAGTGCCTTGCGCAAGCACTTCCGGCATTTCGAATGTACGACGGGAATGTGACGCCATCATCACGGTCGACACCCCAGACCCGGATTTCCTGGCGGTCGGAAATTATTACGAAAATTTCAGACAGGTCGAACAGGACACGGTCGTCAGGCTCCTGCATGATTACAACGAACCCTTTATACGACGCGTCCTTAAGCCCGCTCAAAATTTGTAAAGAAAACAGCCAAAAAAGTCGATTAGTGGATGAGATGAGTCGACGAACTTCAAACCGAATTTCGACCTATTGCGTCAAGCTCTGCGTCGCCGCGTGCGCCGCCTTGTTTGCGGTTTCCAGTTCAGCAGCGCCTTTTGAACTTAACCCGGAAATCGAGGCGCTGAGAAAATCACTCGAACAAAAGGTCCAGGAAAACGTAAAAACCTTTCTCGGCGATGAGGCCAGGGTTGTCACGAGCGTCCAGGTGATCGAATCGCAGGTCCGACCGCAGGTAAAACCGCTCACCCCCGGGGACGGCGTCGATATTCTGTATGCCCCCTCTTCGTTCGTCACTGAGCAGATCCGGCCGGTCGAAGCTCCTTCAAAAAACGTCGTGATCGACTCCGTGGACGTCGAGATACAAATCGGCGGAGATGTCGATGCTACGGCCCTGAACAACGCGCGAGAGCTGGTTCTGAAAACCTTGAAAGGACTCAATCCGAAAGTCACCGTCACGAAACTTACGCTTCCGCCCAAAAAGGCGCCCACGCCAACACCCGCGCCGATGCCCTCCGTGGAACCGGATAAACTCTCAAAAGCACCGGAAGTGCCGGAATGGAAAACCCTGCTCCCGCTTCTAAGCGCGGTCGCGGCCGCCTTCATCCTGACGCTCGGAATCCTGATTTTCGGACAGGCGGTGAAGGCTTCCGCGCAAACCGTCGTTCAAGGACTTTCGAGCCTGTTCCTCACCAGCAAGAGCAAGGACAGCCTGGGAATTGAAGGTTCCGAGGAAAACCCGATCGTCCTCGAACATAAAAACGGCCTCGACGGCGGGGCGAAAAAACCGAAAAGCGAAACGCTCCTGACCGATTATTCACGGAACGTGCAAATCATCAAGGAAGCGCTCGCGCAAAACCCACTTCTCTTCCTTCGCGCCGTGAACGATTCGGATCAGGAACTCTGGGGTATCAAGTGGCTCCTCCCCAATCTGACGGGTGACGAACAGGAAACCGTCAAAAAATTCCTGGGTATGGCCCGGGTACGGCGGATGGCCGAAATTCCCAACGACGCTGATTTCGGCGAACAGACCGCCTGGCTTCAGGACTTCGTCGAACGCCTCGTCCTGAATAAGATCCGCGAGCGCACACTGGTTGAACGCGCACTCGGCTCGGAAAAAACGGCGAGAATTTTCCTCATCAAGCCCGAGCACCTTTCGACGATCGGTAAGCAGCTCAACACGCCCGGCACATGGAGAATATTGAGCGAATTCCTCCCACGCGAGAACTTCGATAAACTGATCAAGGAAATGCCGCAATCCGAACTGCAGAATCTTATCGACGCCGCCAGAGCCGAAATCACGGCAGTCGCGCAGGCCGCCGATCAGATCATCGCCACCGCGGGTGAAGTGCCCGAAGAACAACAAACCGAGGAACGGGCACAGTTCTACAGCCAGACCCTGCTTGACCCGATTTTGAATTCGCTCGCGAGCAAGAACTTCGGGGAAGATGACGAGTTCCTGGACCGTATTTCGGAACAGGCCCCCGAGCTTGCCACGATGGTCAGGGAACGCTTCTGGACCCCCCGCGATCTGGCGAGCGTCGCCGATGAGGCGCTTGGCCTGGTGCTCCGCACCCTTCGCAACGAGCAACGCGCGGCTTTTATTTTCGCCCTGCCCGCGCCACATTCGGAGCGCGTGGAATCACTGCTTCCGCAAGGAAATGTCCGAACCATTGTCACCGATCAACTCACGCGGATGCGGCAGAGAAACGACGCGAATGAGATCAGAAACGCGCTCTCGACCGCCCGCAATGTCATCGAGAGCCTGCGTAAAGATCATGCCTCAGGCAAATTCAAGCTTCGAACGGCTCCCGCTCCGGTCGTCGGAGCAGCTCCGCCCGAGGTGAGTAAGGCGGCCTAACGCAGAAATCGCGTGATTTGCCCGCTCATCTCGTTCCATTGCCGAGGACCCGCCGAGCTTTCATCAATGAAAAGATGATGACGCTTGCCGGGAAGCACTGATTCCGCGTTACTGACATAAATAAGCTTCCAGCGTGTCAGCGCGAATTTTTCGCGAATTTCCGCCACTCCGGATGAATCGACCAATTCATCTTCGGGTGCAAGAAACACGATCGTCGGCACGTTCGAACGCGCGAAGCCGCTGGCGGAGAGTTCCGAGATCAAATCAAAAGTCGCATCATAGGCGGCGATCGGCGTTCCGGTTCCCGCGCGATATGCTTCCGAATTGCCGCTGGAAACAACGTAAGAGGAACCTAAGACGCGCAACGCCCGCACCAAATGGGACCTCGCGCGCACTGAAATCGCGGGTGCGATGAGCACGACTTTTTCGAATTCGACCGGCGGCTTAAAACGCGTATTGAGCAAAGTCTCGCCGAGAAGTCCCCCGAGCGAAAATCCCACGAAAAGCAACGGTTTACCCAGAACCCGACTGCGGTTTAAACCAAGGCAGTACCCTGCGGCAGCCTCGCCGAGCCATTGTTCCGCCGAAACTTTCTTGAATTCCTCGAGATCCCCGTGATGCCCGGAAAGAGCCAGCCGAAGGACTTCGTAGCCCTGCTTTCGGATGAGTTCGGCAAGCGAGTCCATCCGGCTCGGTTTAAGGTTCAGTCCATGTACCAGGAGAACCACCCCGCGAGCGTCATGAGTCGCCGGATGGAACCATTTCGATTCCTTGAGTGTCATGCTCTCGCGCTCACAATCGAAAGGCTCGCGGCCCATCCGCGCGCGCGAACAGGCGAGTATCGGAACCAAAACCATGAGCAATGAGAGCACCCCTGCAAAACGGGACATCGTTCATGATTATCATTCATCAAAGCATACGGGGCCAGAGGAACCTTCCTCTGACCCCGCAGGAATATGCGAACAGCCGTCTGTTACCGTACTGACGGATGGAGCACGGCGCGTTTCTTATTCAGCTTATAAAGCCGGTAATTCACCTGGTAAGTGTCGTCGGAGGACGCCCGGATGCTCTTGAATTTGAGAGCGCTGGCGGCAGGCGCGCGGACCGCACCGTCACCGGCAAGGAGCTTCGAAGTGATCGGAGCAGGATTCAAGGCGGGACCCGCGTCAACGAAGAGCGCAATACCGCTCTGTTTCTTTTCGGTTCCCGTGAAAATTCCGGCGATGCCGCGAACGCCCTCTCCGAACTCAAACATCGGGAAGACATTGACGGGAGCATCGGTCATTCCATCGAATTCCCTGATCGGCAGGGCAGCCCCGATAAGAGCGACGTTCGGGCCATAGGCGACATAAATGCGTGCCCCTGAGCCGCCGACGGGAACGCCGATCACAGGCGTATTGCCCAGACCGCCCACGGGAATCGGTGTTCCATTGGGAAGGTATTTATCGACCAGATGGAGACGAGCAACTTCGGTCAGATTGACAGCCAGGCCGAGCTCGAATCCGGTCGCATTACCCGTCAGAACCTGGCGCACCGCGATTCGCCCATAGATCTCGCTTGGTTTTTCGGGATTGAAAATCGGAAGTTCAAAAGAGGCGAGCTGTGTCGCACCCGTATTGAACAAGCTCGCGACTTCCACATAGGAAGCGCCATTCTGTTCAAAGGTCCGGAGCTGGACATCTTTGACGAGATTATTCTGATTATTATTTTGGCCACACCCACCCATAAAAAGCGCGAGCCCAGCCACCATGGTGATCGTCATCCTGCGATTCATTTTCATTTTACCCTCCTCGGTTTTCGGACATTGGAAACTAAACAAACAATAACACCGTTAAGAATTATTCGCAATTCAGAAAGGCGGCTCGTTTGTAACCCATCAAAAACACTGGGTTCATCTAGAAAGAAAGAATGAGCTCAACGGATTCACAATAGCGCGCCCGCCAAGAAACCCTTAGTTGACTAGAATGGTCATGGATCATATAACGGATCGTCGCCTACGGAAAAATTCCGGGGCGTGGAGTTAACGTGAACGGCACTGGTCCACTTCGAATCAGAATCTTCGCCCAGTTGGCTTTCGTCCTAGCCGCCGGCAGTCCCCTATCCGTGGAAGCAGCATCGCAAACAAGCGCAAATGACCCCATCAGGCACGAACGCGAGACGATCGAAGTATCAAACGGCAGGGGCTTCGTAGGACAAGGAAGTGACGTTCTCGGGCGCGGCCCACATCGGATGCGCACCACAAACTGGGTTGATCTGAAGTTCAGACCTGTTCCGAATTATGGCTGGCAGGCAATCGGAATCCAAGTGGGCGCGCACCAAAGCGACGATCTCACCAAAAACTTTTTATGCAAAAAGGCCGCGTCGGTCGCGGGGAGGGTTTATTGCAGTACCGCTGAATCCGAATACCACGCCGGACCTCATTTTTTGGCGTTGTACGGCGGCATAAATGCCGAGATCATCGAACTCGCGGTCGGCGAACCGCGCCCGTTCCGGCTTCATATGGGGACCGGGGCCACTCGCGTCCAGTCGATCACTTTCAAATCGAGCGTACTCCCCTATTCCTCCCTGGAAGTCAGCTATCGATTAAAGAAACAGCTCCAGGCGAAGGCTGGAGTATTCGTTGGTTTGATCAAAGACACGGATGAACTCGGGGTCGCCGCACCCGCGGTTTCCGTTGAATATCGGTTTTAGTCCTCGACCGCGGCGCCCTGCTGCTGCTCGGCCGGCTGGTCGTCTTGAGCCACCTGGCCCGGAGCCGTCGGGGATTCCTGAATACCCTCAGCCGCGGCCGTGCCAGGACAAGGCGGGCAGTGACATTCACAAATCAGCTGATTGGGCTGTGATCCCGCTTGCTGCTCCATGTTTTGCGCTGCCTGATCTTGAGGCTGCTGCCCGGAACCCGCGGCCGGCCCGGGCGAACTTTGAGCGCGGACGGCGCTCTCAACCGCACCGCTAAGCGAATACGACCGAACCACTCCGGCCTGATCAGGAACAACGATGAAAGTACCCTCAGGCCCGGTATAAAGAACCCCGCCCTGACCGTACGCAATCGGTCCCTGTGGTGCTACGCCGGATGGCTGCCCGCTGTCCTGGGCTAAAACCAGTCCGGGCCGCGCTAAAAATGCCGAGAACAAAAGAACGCTGAACGCGCGCACTCGATCACCCTGCTTTTCTTTTTTGCTCACCGCCGCGCGGATTCTGAACCTTCTCGGGACCGGCATCTTTGTAATAAGGCAAATCAAGCAGCTCTCGTTTTCGTTGTTTCATTTCCTGAAATAATTCCCGGGATCTTGCGGGATGGAGGTTCCGCTCGGCAAAACCCAGAATATCGTGCTCCTCGTCGTCAAAATGGACGAGCACGTTCGTGCGCAACTCCCGCATTTTCTGCCGCATATATTCGGAATCCTCGGAAATCTCCTTGACGCTCTCGATACCGTCCCGCATCTCGCGATGCGCGTCGAGCAGATCAGCGATTCGACCGCGCACGCCCTCGTCGGCAACACTCATGAGAGCCGGGTACAAAATTTCCCGGTCCAGACGGTCGTGAATTTCAAGTTCCATCCAGAGTTGTCTGAGGAGGCCGGGCTTCATCTCGTGCGCGCGATCCTCGAGTACCTGTATTTGACGAAAGAGCCCGCGAATTTTTTTATGATCATCACGGAGAAATTGAGCGACACTCGCCTGCTGTGGTTCCATACAAGACGAGGCTGCAAGGATTCGGCCATCAGCGCTCCGCTGGTTTGAGCCTTCCCTCGGCGATCATGCGTCGAACCAGTTCAACCAGGGCCTTCTGCGCCGCTCGAACATCCGACACCTTTCTCGGCCCACTCGACTCCATTTCTTCCCGGAGGAGTTCACCCGCGCGCTCAGGAATATTCTTAAAAACGAGCGCCTTGAACTCAGCGGAAGCCGTGCGCAAAGCGAGCGCCAGATTTTCGCATTTCACCTCATGAAACAAAATCTGGAGACTGCGATCATCCAATCGCGCAATATCCTCGAAAGTGAACATGCGATCCTGAATCGCTTCGGCGGTGGCGGGGTCCCTGTTGGCAAGTTCTGAAAGCAGCTTATCGCGATGCGCGGGATCCAGCTGGTTCAGCAGCTCAGCGGCCGCCTTCAATCCGTCATAATTTTTGCGGTCCTTCGGTCGGGTCATTTCAACACTATAGCACTGAAAAGGCTGGCCCGAAAAGCGGACATCCAGTCAAACGCATTGACGATGCTCAAGCGGAAAAGGCAAACTCGCATTCTTCGCTCTATATGGGCAAGAAAGGAGGTGGTGGGATGGCCAGTTATTGTACCAGTCCCACGGCGGAGGTGAAGCTGAATTAACCTCCGCCGTGGTTCACAGTGGCGGGAGCGGAGAAATCCGCTCCCGCTTTTTTTATGCGGCGGTCTTGCCGCCAGTTTCCGCTCCCGGCACGCGCCGGCCTTCGCGCGGGATGGTGAAGAAAAAAGTGGATCCGCGATTCACCTGGCTTTCAGCCCAGATTCTTCCGCCATTCGCCTCAACGATTCCTTTGGCGATCGCGAGCCCCAGCCCGGCACCGGTCGAGCGCGGCTTGTTGGCCTGCCAATTTCGATCGAAAATATGACGAAGCTCCTCTTCCTGAATTCCAGGTCCCGTATCCCGAACGGATACCAAGACCTCGTTTTCCTGCTGCGAAAGAGCCACGACGACACTGCCCCGTTCCGCACTGAATCGGACAGCGTTGCTCATCAAATTGAAAAGAACCCTGAAAAATTGCTCCCGGTCGCAGTCAATTGAAATCGCGTACGCGGGCACGTCGCGCTCCACTCGAACGTTTTTCTGATCCGCCAGACTCTTGAAGGATTCGATGACTTCGCCGATCACACTGGCGGCATCAAAGGGTCTTTGTTCCTCCTTCGCTCCTTTTGACTCAAGCTTCGCCCATTCCAGCAAACCTTCAATCACCTGATTCATTCGATTCGCGGAATAACGGATGCTGTCGGCCAGCACCCCGGGCGAAACCCCTTTTTGCAGCAGTCCCGCGCTCATCATGATGGAGGAGAGAGGATTTCTCAGATCGTGAGAAACCACCGCAAGCACATCCTCGCGAAGACGGACCGTTCTCTTCAGACTCTCTTCGACAAGCTGCGCTTTTTGCTCGGCGTCCCTGATTCTTTCGATCTGAATCGTGAGCCCACGAATAAGGGCGACGGACCCGCGGTGAACGGATCGAAAGGTACTCTGACACCAATGGGTCGCCCTGTCGGCGTCGACCACCCGATGTTCAAGACTGACGGGAAGGGAACTCGCAAGCACGCTTCTCATAGCGCTTTGAAACTGGGTACGATCGTCGGGGTGAACGTGCTTCAGGAGAAAGCCAGGTTCCTCAATCCACTTTCGAACTGGAAATTTGAGAAGACTCTCAGCCCCCCGACTGATGAAGGTGCACTGGAGAGTTTTGGCGTCAATTTCCCAAATCATGACCTGTTCAATCCAGTCAGCAAGGTCCTGCAGCCGCGACTGCGAGCTGCGCATCTCGGCCGAAGCGTCAAGAAGACGTCCGTCAAGCCAGAGCGCTCCGGCAGCTCCAAAAATGAAAACCGCAAGCGCGAATTCCCGCCCCATTCCCGCGATCGCGCCGGCACCCGGAGCGTATAAGAAGTCAATCCCCAGCACTCCCAAGGCCAGCGCCAACAACCCGGGACCGCGCCCCCCCAGCAACCCGGACAAGACGATGGCACCCAGGGGAATCAAAAGATACGGACCCTGCTGAAAGCGCATGAGAAAGGCATTCACCCCGTGCGCAAGTCCCATGAGAAGGAGCGCGAGGCCGTAGCGGGTTTTTCCCGATCGTTGATTCAACCGGTCGAAAAGTACCAAGAATTGATTTCCGCGCGATGCTCCAGGCACTTAAGTCGTGAACTGCAAATCACAAACCACACCCAGCGACCTCAGTGGCAAATTGGCTCTCGCGCATGCCTCGAACCCCGTGAGCCTTCGATTTCGCGCTAAAAACTTGAATGTTTTCAATCGAAAACTCTGGTACGGAGCTTGCTGTGTCGCTCTGCAGATTTTCTTTTCTCATAGTTTCGGGGGCACTTCGCACCTGAACTTAGCTTTTCTTTGGGGGATATGAATGTATAGAAAAATTTCCTGGTGCCTGTTACCGATCCTCCTGCTCTCCTTTGTAAGCCCCACGGCATACATGGGAAGCGCAGGACAACAGTTTCAATCGAATGCTTACGCCGCGGATGCCGAAACCACGGACGCGATCAAGATTGAATTTGATGAACGTTCGACGAAGCAAACCTACGGCGTCTATTCCGAAAACGAAGTCGCGTTATCGGGGGACGTCGCGGAGCAACCCGTCCGATGGGAAGTGGTTGGCGCGAATCTCCCTCCCGGCTTTGATCTCGAGGACACCACAAATCCGCGGGCGCTCATTTTCGGGTCACCCCAATTCCAAGGACAGTGGTGCTTCGTGCTTTCCGCGATTCTTGACTCGGGCTTCACCGCGACAAAGCAGATCTGTTTTGTCTCCGAAGATAATCCGCAGCAACAATATCCGAAATTCCAAAGCGACCGTTTTTTGAAGCCCGCCGTGAAAAGCCGGTTCTTCCAAGAAATAGTGGCCATCGACCGGAATAGCGCGCGCGCAATCAAGGGAAAACTTTATGACGGAGAAATCCCCGAAGGACTTTCGGTCGAAGCTCACGACGCCAGTTTTGAATTCCTGATCAAGGGCCGATTCGAAATCCCGGGAGCCTATCCCTTCGTACTGCAAATCGAGAACGAACTGGGAATAACCACTTACAAGCAATTTCAGCTCACCGTAATCGAAGAAGAAACCTCCGGCGGAACGCAGTGTCCGGCCGGATACTACTTCGACCCGAACCTCGGTTATTGCGTGCAAAACCAGCTCAGCAATTGTCCGGAAGGAACGTACTACGAACCCGACGTCAATCAATGCGTACAATTTCCGACGCCGCCACCGAGCGTGACCTGCGCGCCGGGATACTATTTCGACCACTTCCTGTCCCGTTGTGTCGCCATCGGACATCCCCGCTGTCCCCTCAATTATGAATGGGATAACTATTACAATCGCTGTGTCCGCCTGCCATACTCCTGCCCGATCGGGTACAACTACGATTGGATCACCAAAGAATGCGTTTACGTATGGCACCAAAGCTGCCCCGCCGGTTCCCATTACGACAGATATCTGGATCGATGTGTCGCCAATCACGGCTGGTGTTCGATCGGATATTACTGGGATCGCTTCGAGCTTCGCTGTGTCCCTAATTACCGCTATTGCGGCGTCGGCGAGTACTGGGATCCGGTTCTTGATCGTTGTACCTACCGGCACGAGCACTGCGGACCAGGATCCTACTGGGATTCGTATCAGGGCCGCTGTGTAGGCAGACCTTGGGATCGACCCTGTGGTTTCGGCTCGCACTGGTCGTCCTGGGAAGGGCGATGCGTCCCGGATTATCGGCCGCAGCCCGTGCCACGGCCCGTTCCCCATCCCGCACCCCGTCCACTGCCACCTCCTCCACGACCGGTTCCATATCCCCCGGGGCCACGCCCGATTCCACCGCGTCCTGTGCCACACCCACCAGGACCACGACCAGAACCAAGGCCAGTGCCGCCGAGGCCAGTGCCGCATCCACAACCTCAGCCAGTGCCGCCGAGGCCACAGCCGGTTCCGAGACCTGAGCCGAGGCCGCAGCCGGTTCCGAGACCTGAGCCGAGGCCGCAGCCGGTTCCGAGACCTGAGCC
>Ga0208958_1001724_pt1 | contig 20656 bp, 18 predicted proteins | sample RifOxyB1_FD_184032 | JGI IMG/M metagenome (GOLD analysis project Ga0208958, IMG submission 184032) | Soil microbial communities from Rifle, Colorado - Rifle Oxygen_injection B1 (SPAdes) | ecosystem: Environmental > Terrestrial > Deep subsurface > Rock core/Sediment | place: Rifle, Colorado... | reverse complement strand
ATGAGCGTAGAGGTTCAAGTCCTCTCAAGGGCACACATGTTGTATAATTAATCTCTCGCCGAGGTGCTGAAATTGGTATACAGGCTACGTTGAGGACGTAGTGCCCGTTATTGGGCGTGCAGGTTCAAGTCCTGTCCTCGGCACAAAAAAGATGGGTGCATCCTATTGCGGGTATAGTTTAATGGTAGAACGAGAGATTTCCAATCTTTCGGTCCGGGTTCGATTCCCGGTACCCGCTCCCAAGTGAAAGAAACAACCAGAAATTATAATTATGTTAAATAAGTTTACCAAAATCCTTCTTGCTTACATACTTTTCCTAATCCCATCATCCATAGTTGGAATGTTAATTTGGACCATATTTCTTGATGGAAACCTCTATTACTGTAGCGACAAAGTGCCCTTTTTAGATTTTATTCCTCCATTTGTTCATACAGGCCAATTCGGACCTACCGGGGACTACTACATTGCTGATCCAATAATTGTCTGGACAACTTGGTTTATTCTAGTTACATTAATAATTACAATACCCTATATTCTTGCTAGAAGGCTCAACCTCTTAAAAACTTCTAAAACTTTTAATGTCTAAACGGCATTTTAAAGCCTCAAGCTGTAAAATCAAATTTGGACTAATAACAACGTACAGGTTCGAGCAAAGTACGGTGACCAGCTCACACAAATCTTATTTGCATCCCCTCTCGTACTTTAGTCGTCAAAGAAACCTCCTGACCTGGAAACTTCGCCCCCGCTCCCCAAATCTTTGCTCGCTTTTTATCTTCCAAAAAATCACTTCCAATTTTCTCGGCCACGGCCAATAAATCTTCATCTTGCTTTACAATCAATGGATTATTCATACTTGGTGCTTCATCCGATCGTACTAGATAAATTCTCACAAATCCCAAGCTCTGCCACATCATTTCTCTAAGTTCGGCAAGTCCGGCATCGCTTTCTGCGCTGATCACTAGGTCCACCCCCACCGTTTTTGCCATCCCCAAGTCCCCCTTATTCAAAATCATCATTGCGTTAACATACGCTCTATTTTTACTCAGAGCATCAACTAATTCATCAAGCGTCAGTTTTTCATCAATCATAATTTCACCATTTTTTACTCCCATCTCACGAGCAATTTCTTTAATTGTTTCTTTCTCCATTTCTTGCTTGATATTCGATTTCACCATTAATCCCCCTTTTGTTTTCTTTTCCACTCGTACTCTTGGCCTCGACTTATTTATCCGAATTCCATTTCTCTCCAGAGCCGCCACAATCCGTGTCAAGGCCTGTGGTCGTTCAAGATCGCTCATCAAAATCAGTAAATCCGCTCCCCGCACCACACTTAAAACCTCTCTTCCTCGCCCTTTTCCTTCTTCAGCTCCTTCAATCAACCCTGGCACATCTAATATTTGAATTCGAGCGTTCTTATATTCCATCATCCCCGGGACTACCGTCACCGTGGTAAAGGAATATGGTGCCACTTTCGACCGCGCATTAGTCAACTTATTTAATAGCGTTGATTTTCCTGCCGAAGGTGGCCCGACAAGAACTACCGTTGCGTCACCCTGCTTTTTAACCGCATAACCGCCTCCTCCTCCACCTGCAGCCTGTTTATACTCAAGAGCGTCCTTAAACTTCGCCAAGCGAGCTCTCAAGCGTCCAATATGATGCTCTGTCCCCTTGTGATAAGGAGTATCTCGGATCTCCTTTTCGATCCGCTTAATCTGCATTTTTGTAACCTCTTCCTTCGTCATCGTAACCATTTGCTTCAAATTATACTGTATTTTAGGTATAATTTAGCATAAGCTTCCTATTCTCGCGCCTTTGGCGTTAGCCTTAAGGCGTAGGACTTATAGCTTTAGATAAAAATCGTAAGCGCCTATAGCTTAATGGATAAAGTAGCGGTCTTCGGAACCGTTGATGGGGGTTCGACTCCTCCTAGGCGCACAAAAAAGGTGAGGCACTCCACATTTTTCAATGTTTCATCATGCCTCACCACCATTTTGAACTATCAGCCTCCCGGATAAACTCAAACTTCGCACTACACACCTCGTCACCCTCTCGATTCCCACCGCAGAAATTAGTTCTGTAAATACTCTCACCAGGAAACTTCTCCCCGAGCGGTGTATCCACGAAAATGTCCACCAAGTTTGGAGGATCACCAACGTCCTGCCACCGCGCCACAACTGGGTGAACCAGAGTGTCGTAAGCACAGTTATCAGGAGAGATTCGAACTTTGCCGATGATTGTTTCAAGGACTTCGTAGTTGTTTCGGTTGCACTCTCGTTGGTTTCTGTGGGGTGTGTGACCACCCTGGGAAAATAAGATTTCCAACCGACTGCCTCCGAAGCACGAGAACCAGCCCACTGGCATTGGTACGCTCCATGCGGTGTGAATTTTAAGCCTCACCAGGCTAATTCCGTAGACCTTATCTCCCTGATCCGTTTGCCCCAGATACTTCACCAAGAGTTTGATTGTTTCTATCTCGCCAGGATGGCCATCCGCCCAACCAGCCTTATTTTGCACAATGACTCCAAGCTTCGTGGGATAAAGTGGCAGTCCATTTACCACATATCGTTTCGAAGCAAAATCCTCTCGCATGAAGAAAGAGATAACGAGAACGAAGTCCTGGCCATAAGGTACAACTTGCCACCCTGGAATTATCTCGTCTTCGCGAAGAGGTTCATCATTATGCAAATAAATCACCGGCATGAACCTCTGGATCAGCTGAAACTCAAGCTCTTCATCCGATGCCGTGAAATTCTGGCTTGCACAAGCGATACCATAGGGGCTTCCTGTAGCCAACTTAACTTCAGGGCCTCTTCGTACTAGGGCTACGATCGATATTGAGATAAGACTGACGAAAACAAGCATAACGAGCGCCAGCCTTATCATCCACTTCCACCACCACCGAAGTTTTTTCACATCTTCCACCTCCTTTTCAAGGTTTCAAAGGGCTAATAGTTCACAATTAATCTTACCATTCGTTCTTTCAAACCACACTTGCCATATACCGAGAGGTAATGCTACATTGTGTCATGGAGTTGAATGATATTGTTGCGATCACCATCTGGTGGTGTGAAGGATCCAAAGCTAGAAGAGACTATCGTTGGAAAAACTCATATCTCTATCCAATAGAGGTTACCAACACCGATCCAAAGATAATAAAAGCTTTTTTAAATTTACTGCAAAAAAGGTTTAATTTGCCTTTAAGTAAAATAAAGGGACAACTACAAATACATATCGGAGACGACAAGACAAAACTCGAAAACTTCTGGTCAAACCAAACTGGTATTCCCGTCGCTCAGTTTAATAAAACAATAATTAGGAAAAATGGCTTGAGACGTAAAAAAAGCACGGGCACTTTTAAGGTGAGAGTGTATAATAAAGAGCTTTTCTTTAAATTGAGCGACTTACTAAACAAAAAAATTATACACAAAATCGGAGTGTAGCGCAGTTGGCAGCGCGCCTCGTTTGGGACGAGGAGGTCCCCGGTTCGAGTCCGGGCACTCCGACTAAAATTCTTGTGCCGAGGGTGGGACTCGAACCCACACGCCGCTAATGCGACACAGGATTTTAAGTCCTGGGCGTCTGCCATTCCGCCACCTCGGCATTACCTCTCTATTTTACCAAATCGAACGACTAATTATATACCTCCGAAGAAAAGTTTGATAAAATACCTCAATTCGCGGCATTAGCATAGTGGTAATGCGCCAGCTTGCCAAGTTGGACAGAGGGGTTCGATTCCCCTATGCCGCTCACAATCGGAGTGCGAGGGCGTGAGCCCGAGCACACGAAAACGGTTGAGTTCGGAAAACGCCGTATCAAAGCCCTTTTTATACACAGCCGTCAGATACCGATTAGTTAAAAAGAAGTTCGAGCCGATGTTTTTTCCGATGGATGCTAATTCATCGGAATTATTTTTTGCGAGAGCGATTTTTCCGCAATTTTTCGACGTTTCTATCAGTTCCCTCATAGGTTCGAGCAAAGTACGGTCACCCGCTCCGAGTTTAACGAGGAGCGGCACAAGCTTGCTTTTTGCGAAGCATTAAGCTTGCTTATGTCTTTTTCCCCCTTGCATCCCCTTTTCTTATTCGATTAAAATGTCCCTGACATGGTAAGAGAAGATCCGACCAAAATTGCCAAACAAGTTGCCCAACAAGATGACGATTTTTACGGCGATGAAACGGCCGCCGGTACGAATCCCGACCCTGAATCAGACGACGATGTTGACGAAATGATGGAAGAAGAAATCGGCAACGTTCCAGAATCCTCGGATCCATTGGATATTGCCACTGAAGTTGACCACGATGAGGAAGACATTCGCCACAACCCGCTTCCTGACGATGAGCTAGTAACCACCGAAGACAAAGACGGTGAAGAATCTGAAGAATAACCCCAAAAAAGTTACTTTGAAGCCCTCTTTAGTTTTGATGTAATTTTATCTCGCCCTTCGCTAAGTTCACAGCCATACAAATAAGCTACTTCCTCCGCCAAGGTATCAAGCATCAGTTCGAGTGTGGTTCTCCTTGATTTAGAGAAACTAATCTCCTCATCTTGCTGCTCACCCCAAAGTTTATTTATCATTCGCGCAATTTCTACTGGCTGGTTCTCCCCAACCGCCATCTTGGCAATTTCAATATCCACTTCAAAATCCTCTTCCAAACCAACAACCAATTCCTGCATAATTTCACCCAATCGTTTTTTAGTCACCACCTTACGAATCTTAGTTTTGCCCATGTTTTCGACTGGAATGGAACAAATAATTGGTGAGTTGTTAATTTGAAAATACGGCCTGAAGAAAATTAAATCCTTTTCGATCTTAAAAACCTCACAAACACTCCCAGCATCAACAATCACATCCCCAACCTTTAAATCACTTGCCCAAGTCATACTACTAGGCTCAGTATACGTCAGTTTAGCCCCAAACTCAAATGGAGAAATCAACCCTCTGCCTTTTTTGAAGTTTTTGCAGACTTCTTCTTAACTTCAACCGCCTCTTCCACTTTCACTTTTTTAGGCTCAATAACGGCGAGTATTCGATCAAACTTTGCGTTAAGCATCTCCACCTGCTCCAAAAGCTTTTTATTGGTATTATCACCGCCCCCAAAACTACGGCCTCTTGGAGCATCACCACGACCTCCATTTTTCTTTTCAAAACAATCACTGCAATAAATTGGCTTGTCCCCACTTGGCCGAAAAGGCACTTCACAGTCTTTGCCACATTCATCGCACACCGCATGAAACATTTCTCTTGGTCCAGAATCACGCCTCCGAAAATCACCACCGCCGTGCCTTCTGTCACCGCCACCAGACCTTCCACCTCGATTGTTATTAAAATCTCTCATCTTTACCTTGCCTAAGAAGTATACACTCTTTTCACCAAAGAAGATACAAACAGTATTTTGGGGTGGCTGAGCGGTCTCGAACCGCCGACCTCGTCTTCCACAGAGACGCGCTCTAACCAACTGAGCTACAGCCACCAAGTTTACTTAGAATACTACAGCCACCAAATCCATGCATATTATACCAAAAATTGTTATAATGCCCCAGAGAACCTTAACGACTTAGAGAAAGGCTTGAGGTGTGCGAATAATTCGCTTTCTCATGTTCGTCCTGCTCCTTGTAACTCTCGTCGGTTCTGCTGCTCTGGCAGGCTTGTATCACATGGCCTATCTGTTCATGGGTGCATTCTTGATTTTCATCGAACTTTCAACAATCTCATACACCTATGAGGCGACCAGCTTTTCATGGAAAGGATACTGGGAATATCTCGAAGAAAAGTCGGAAAAGTTTCTATAAGAAAAACACGTGTTGCCTTCCGGCGCAAAGGATGCCACCTACCCGGCATCCTTTTGTCACAACTTATTCTGTTTCTGATAACATACTTCTATGCCAACCCACTTTCACACACTCGATAATCAAAAACTTGCTTTACCAGTCTTTTTCCCAGACGCGACTCGTGCTGTTGTGAAAACCCTCGACACCGAAGACATCAAAAATACTAAAACCCCGGGCATTCTGGTCAACACCTATCATCTCCAGCATGAGCTTGGCACATCCTTATTTAAGAAACTCAATGGTGTTCGGCCTTTCATGAACTGGCCAGACGCTGTAATCTCTGACTCCGGCGGCTTTCAAGTCATGTCCATCGCCAAACGCAAAGGCAGTGGCGGCAAGATCACCGACGAGGGTGTAATTTTCAAATCCGGGGGTAAAAAGGAAAAACTCACCCCCGAAAGCTCCATTGAATTCCAGCTGACCCTAAAAACCGACATGGTTGTTGTCCTCGACGATTTCACTCCACCAGGCGCCACCCGAGAAGAGGCCGAAGAAACAGTCAAAAGAACCCTCCTTTGGGCACGTCGCAGTAAAGATCATTTCGAAAAATTAACCAGGCATATGGAGGTTAAACCTTACCTCCTTGGTGTTGTTCAAGGTGGTGAATATCTTGATTTACGCGCAGAATGTACCAAAGAACTCGTGAAAATCGGCTTTGATGGTCTGGGTTACGGTGGCTGGCCCATTACTCCCGAGGGGAACTTTAATTACGATGTCGCTAAAATCATTGCCGACGTCGCCCCCAAAGATTATCTTCTCTACGGTTTGGGAATCGGTAAACCTGACGAAATCGTAGGTTGTACTAAACTTGGTTACAGCATCTTCGATTGCGTTCTACCCACTCGTGACGCCCGACACAAAAGGCTCTACGTTTATAACGCCAAATCAATTGATACCATTAATCTCTCAGAGGAAAAATTTTATTCGTACTACGTCCCCGACAAAGAAATGCACTATAAAGATACCTCACCGGTAAGCACCGCCTGCGACTGCCAACTCTGCACTAATTATTCGCGAAGTTATCTCGCCCACCTCTTCCGCATTAAAGAGCTCACTGCTATGCGTCTCGCCACCATTCACAATCTCCGCTTCTACTCCCTCCTGATGGAAAAATTACAAAAAACGGAGTAAGATAAACTATGGCTGACGCAGAAGAAAATCATACTCCAGAAACACGCACTGCAAAGGCGAATTTAGATTACGTTTTACAACAGCGTCCAGATGACCTTCCACCTAAACCCGACCCCAACATAATTCGAGCGAAACGACAATATCGAGTACAAGAGGCAAAACACGGCACAGCTCCCACCACGCCACCTGTTGGCCCCATCAAGGGCGATCTTCCCGATCCGCGAAGATAAACTTGTTACTCATTACCGGTTACTGATATTCTTAATGCATGCTGCCCTCTCCCAAAAATCCTGTCGCGTACTTCTCGGCTGAATTTGGTATCGACACTAATTTGCCTACCTATGCCGGCGGCCTTGGTATTCTCGCCGGCGACACTCTCCTCGAAGCCGCGGCAGCCGACTTTCCCATGCTCGGTATTGGCCTCCTTTACCAAGGCAAGCATTTCCTGCAGGAATTTACCCCCGATGGTTGGCAAATTGAAGACCCCTCCCCCTTCGAGCCAGAAAATACCCAGCTTGTCCGCCCCGTCGAAAAAGCCGGCAAAAAACTCAAACTATCGATGAACTTTTTCGGGGAAGAAATCACTATCGCCGCCTATCAACAGCGCCTTGGAAAAAACACTCAACTCTATTTGTTAACCAGTGACTTTGATCAAAACCCCGAGCCGTGGCGAAATATCATGTCCGCCGAATACTGCTGTGGCGACGAAGCACAACTTATGCAACAGTTTGTCTTGGGTCTTGGCGGTATGCGCCTTTTGGAAAACCTCAAAATTATGCCCTCTCATCTCCATTTTCAGGAAGGTCGCCCCATCTTTGCCCACTGGGAACTTCTTCGTACTCAAAAAAACACCCCCATTATTTACACCAATCACACTCTCGTCCCCGATGGCAATCTCACTTACGATCAGGATCTCGTCAAAAAATATGCCGACGACTACGCTACACAATACAAACTCTCAAGCGAAGATTTAATTCAACCCGGACTTACCAAAGATAATCGATTTTCCATTACGAAGTACGGTTTAGAAGTGGCCAATAAGCGCTCCGCCGTTAGTAAACGGCACCACGATCTCTGCCAAGAAGTCTGGCCTGATTACAATTGGACATATATCACAAATGGTATCCACGTTCCTCGCTGGCAAAGTAGCCGGCTAAGTAATCCTCATCTTTCCGACTATGAACTCTGGGAAATTCATGAAAGTAAGAAGCGCGATCTTGCCCGCGTCGTCAAAAAACGATCCAATTTTGATTATGATCCCAACCGCCTTATTTTGGGTTGGGCTCGTCGCATCACAGGCTACAAACAAATCGAGCGCATCATTGATAATAGCGAGCGCCTAGTCCAAATCCTCACAAACCCAGAAAGACCAATTCAAATTCTTCTTGCCGGCAAAGCACATCCCGGCGACGAAGCTGGTAAAAAGTGTATTCAAGATGTCATGAAAGTATTAACCAAAAAACTTTCTGGTTGCGCCCTTTTTATCCCTAATTACGATATTACCCTCGCCACCCATCTGGTATCAGGCGTTGACGTTTGGCTCAACACTCCCGAATACGGCAAAGAAGCCTGCGGTACAAGCGGGATGAAAGCTCTAAGTAATGGAGTCATTAATTGCACCGTCGCCGATGGCTGGGCAGCCGAACCTGATTGGGAAGGTGCCGGCTGGGTTTTAGATCACACAAACATCACCGAAAGCTTTCAAAACACTCTAGAACAAAAAATCGCCCCTCTTTTTTATAACCGCAATGAAGGTCTACCTTCTCAGTGGATCACCATGATGAAAAACTCAATTAAACTTAGTAAAATCTATTCCACCGAACGAATGCTCAAAGAGTATCAATCAAAGCTTTACACTTAATTCCTGCCTACTCTTCCACAATCTCCACTTTCTCCACGACCACTGGTGAGACAGGCTTACTCATTTCTCCTGACGCCGACCTCGTAGTCTCTGCTGTCGCAATCTTATCGACCACTTCCATACCACTTATTACCCTGCCAAAAATCACATAATTGGGCGGCAAATCATAATCCGCGTGCATAATAAAAAACTGGCTTCCGTTTGTGTCAGGACCCGCATTAGCCATTGCCACTGTACCTCGCGTATAACTTCCGCTAAACGGTTCGTCGTCAAATTTATACCCCGGCCCTCCCATTCCTGTTCCTTCGGGGTCCCCACCCTGAATCATAAAGCCCGCCATCACGCGATGGAACTGCGTTCCGTCGTAAAACCCTGCTCTTGCCAAATACACGAAATTATTCACAGTTATCGGCGTTTCCTTTGCGGTTAACCCAATTACAATCTCTCCCTCACTTGTCATAAGTTTCGCTGAGTAGCTTTTTGAGGCATCAATTGTTAACTCTGGTTCTTCTATTTTCATTTCTTCCTCCGGCTCAGTAATCATAACCTCTTCTTTATTCTTGTTCAAATCCTCCGTTGGCGTTCTATCCTTCTGAATAAAAAAGTAACCAATAACAAAAATGATTAACACCACCCCCACTACCCCCAATATCATTTTGTTCATCGTCATTTTCGTTCTACAGTATACGATATTGGATGATACAAGAAAATTGCCGGCGCATCCTCGAGTAAAAATCTTTGAAAATCTAGATATATTTTTTTTCTGTCTTCTTCGTCTAGCTCTTTTCGCCCATCCTCCAATAGCTTGTCAATTCTCGGGTTTGAGTAGTTACTAATATTGGTCTCCATCTGAGTTGAGTGCCACATCGCGTATTGATCAGGGTCACGGCTGACATCAACAATGGCCATAAACGCCTGATAATCAACAGGGATCACTGAGGAAACTAAAACTGTCGTTTTCACTCCCACGGTACGCCAATCTTCGGCCACCTTTTCAGCTACATCAAGTAGTACCGGGCTCACCACCAGCTGAATATCAAGACTTTCCATTGCTTCATCCCCCATCTCTTCTATCAATTCTCTGGCTCTCTCTTGGTCATATTCATAATCTTTAACCTGAGGGTTATAAGCCCACGAATTTGGACTAATCGGTCCAAAAACTCGCTCTCCCCAAACCTTTTTGTCGATTGAATAGTACAAGGCTTGCCGAAGAGCTTTGTTGCCAGAGAAAACTTCGCTTTGATTATTCAAAAATATTGCCACGTAACGATCACTATTTGGTTTCTCAATCAGCTTAACCGTGCCCCATTCGCTAAAAGGCGATGGATCAAGTAAATCCTCCAAAACATCAACTGACCCTAATTTATAAGCCGTTTTTAACTTTTCCTCCGTCGGATAAAAACTGTAAATTTTTCGATCACGGTCACTCTTCAGCGTTATTTTTTCTACATAATCACCAGCCAAAGAAACCTTACTTACTCTCCACTCACCCACCCCGATTAACCCATTTTTAAATATTGGTCTCGCAAGAATCGATGGAAATGCCGCTAAAGGATTTTTAAGCTCAAAAACAATCGTCATTTCATTGGGATAATTAACCTTCACTTCACCCTCAAAATTATAATTTATCGTCTCCGAAGTTACTCTCTCCCCATCATGCCAAGCCAAACCCTCTTTCAACTTGAATATCCATTTCTTACCTTCCTCTTCTGAATCCCATTCCTTTGCAATTCCCGGCTGAACTTTTCCTTGATCGTCAATCACTGTCAATCCCATGCTTACCATCTCAATGACATTTTGGGGCAGGTCTTCAACATGATACCGTCCAACAAGCCCAATCCTCTCCGTGTGCCCCCCCCAAGCCAAAGGCAATAAAAACCTTGCTAACACAAATCCAAAAAAACCTGTAATTGCCCCAAAAAACAAAACCAGCTTAAACTTATTCGCAAAAGCCAAGACTAGCCGCATCCAATAGCGAATCGTGCGCATCACTAATTTAATATTCCTGCCAGCGAAATTACCACAAAAACTGCGGTCAAAACAAAAGTAAGCTTAAAAACTAATCCCTCAAGCCCACGGCGAGCAAATGAATTTGATAATCCTCCCCACACCCTCCCAAAGCCTGTGCCCTTAACTTGTACCAATATCATCGCTGAGAGCACGATACCCACCACAATTTGCCCAATCAACAAAACGTCTTGCATATGAGAGCCATTATACCCCAAACATTACTTCATGAGCCAGTGGACAAGTCCTGTTACTAGGCTTATCACAATTGAGAAAGCAACATAGGCCATCACCGGTGAGGTATAGGAAATCGCAGGTAAATCCAAATACGGCGAAATCATTCCGGGAAAATAAAACCCCGTCACACTAAACTGATCAAGCGCTAAATCCACAATATAGAGTGTCACCGTATGTCCCAAAAACCTTAAAAGTCCAAGTGTAGCCAAAGTCAAAGGCAAAAGCAGGATATTAACTACCGGTTTAATTAATGTGGTCGCGATAGCCAATGCCGCCGCCGTAACCACCATGCCTTCAATCGCATTTTGAAAAACCATGCCCTGAGCCAGTTCATTTGCCACCCAAAGTCCGAAAAATTCCACCACAAAAAGCCGCGCAATCCTCTTCATAAATTCAGTATAATACAAACAAGCTTAGCTGGCAGGAGGTTAATATGCTAAGTCCAAAACGCTCAGACTCTAAATAGGCGCTATAAGGCGGCCACACCTTGAGTCTACTCTCAAACAGGTGGAGTCCTACGAAGGCCGCGCCGTGAAGAATCCCTCCCTGGAAACAAAAAACAGGAATATCGGAGAGGGGAAAACTAGGTACAAAATCTGAAATATCTCCGAGGTCAGGCTTGTTAGATCATTTGAACTGAGCCTTCAAACCCTACTTGACCTGACCACTTTTACTTCTTCCTCATTCCAGCGTAAAATACCACCCAACGTCCGTCGTAGCGAAAGGTACATTTAAAAAATGTCTCTGAATGGTGAAATCACCGAAGTCGAAGTTCGAGATCTGCCCCTCGGTGCGCTGTTCGGCATGGGTCAGACATTTTATATCTTGGTCGAGCAAGGACCGCCAGTGGCACTGAAGCTACACGAAACCGGCACTGACGGCAACCTTCACCAGGTTCCAGTGAACCCAGCAGACATGGTTTTTCTCCACACAGGTTGGCAGCGATCTGAGCACCAACGAATTTTTAGTGAAGAGTGGGAAAAAGCCCGCGCCCAAAGACCCGAACTCGTCGTGGAACTCCAATAGTAGCCTATTCGCCCGGACATCAGTCAGCCCCAAACTCCCATTTGGGGCTTTTTTGTCTTTTTACAAACCCCATAGTACAATACACTGGTACATTGGCAGAGTGTGGAAAAAGGAAAAGGGAGAACTAAGAATGAACAAGGTGATTATCGAGTACGGTGAGAACACCCCGCTCGCATTGGTCGAAGAACTTCTCACTGAAGTCGCCGATATTGTCTCACAGCGGTTCGATGGTGAACTTGTCGAGTCAACCAAAGTAAAAGGCGCTGATCTCGCCATCTTAGTTGAGTACACTGTTCAGGATCATGGCTACAGTTCAGAACGCGATCTGGGATGCGTCTTAGATATCTCTAGACACATTCTTAAGATCAAGGATCTGTTGATTCTTTTTGTAGATATGGTACCGATCACTGTCCGCCCGACAGACCTCAAAAACACCATTCCAGCTCACATCAACCAAATTTTCAATTAACAATCCTTCTCTCTGCCAATGTTGCACTCTCCCTCAAGGCCTTACTCACGAGCGTATGGTGATATCGCCGCGCAAACCTGTGGCTCTCATCACGAAGCCTTTGTACCAATCTCTTTGCCGGCCCATCAAGAAGCCTTACCGATTCAAAACCAGATTTTGTTTTAAAGATTAAAGTTTCATATCGCTTTGCGAGTCCCACTACCGGCACATATTCACCAACAATTTCCCGTGCCACCTCCAATTGTCCCTTTCCCCCATCCACAATAATCAAATCCGGCTTTCCCCAATTCTCAAAATGTTTTTTTCTTCGCATCAGTACTTCCCTCATACCACCATAATCGTCGCTTCTCGCTGTTTTTCTCAACTTAAAATGTCTGTAATAATTCTTATCCGGTTCACCACCAATAAATGTCACCATCGAAGCTGTCGGGTAAGTTCCGCCCAAATGAGCCACATCGTAGCATTCAATCCGATTTAGATTATCAGTCTTCAAATAATTTTTCAGAACCTCCCGAAGTTCTCTAAGTTCAAGCTCACGTATATCTGTCAGAATATTTGGATCCCTCAGATACACCGAAGTATCGAAAGGCTTCGTCACCACATAATTTAAAGCTTCCAACTGATCAAGTTTAATTTTCGCCTCTTCAAAAAATTCTTTCTCAGATAACTCACGTATCTCATTTTCCATTTCCCGTCTCACAAACTTTATCTTCCCCATCAGTATTTTTTGAATAGTCAATACATTTTTCAAATATAAGTTTCTTTGCTTCTCTCGCTCCTTAACGTCAGATACTGTTTCAATCCAATTTGGACAAGGGTTGCACAAGCCAATCTGACTATTTATACAAGCCCTTTTTCCTAATTTATGCGTGCTAAAAGGAAATATTTTTCGCAAATTTCTTACCACCATTCGCGTACTTTTGCCATCAATAAATGGCCCAAAAACTTTTTTCAGCTTCAGTCCTTGAAGCTCAGTTTGTCTCAACAATAAAATCCTCGGGTAAGCTTCCTTAGTTATTCCAATATACAAAGGCGTCTTATCATCTTTTAATGCCGAATTGTATTTCGGCATATATTTTCGAACGAGTTTTGCCTCCAAAAGTAAGGCTTCAAATTCACTACCCACTCGTACAAACTCAATACGCTTTGCCTCTCTGACCATTTGTCTCGTTTTCAAAATAAGTTCATTCCCAAAGTAAGAACCAACCCTACTTTGTAAATTCTTTGCTTTGCCGATGTAAATTGGGTAACGATCACCAAAAAACAAATACACTCCCGGGGTTTTCGGCAAGAATTTAATTTCTTTCTTTGCCGATTTAATGCTTTCTCGCATGTCGATATCTTTTTACTGCGTGAGCTGCAATTGCAAATATCAGAAGCAAAACAACCACTAAAACGCTTGCCAAAATAATTTCTTTATCCGTAGAAACTCCAACAAACTCATCACCCGCCGTCACTGAAATTCTCATCGGCATATTAATACCCAAAACACCCGCCGGTACTTTGATCATTTTTTTATAGGTCCCAAATGGTGGCACTACAGTAATGTTAAACTTTTCCTCCTCCGTATCATCAAACATAAGGCTCGCAGGCACATTATAAATTGCCACTGGTCCTGAATTATGAAAATTCACCTCATAATTCACCGAACCGATAGGAAACTTTGTTCTTTTTTCAATCTCGACTGATAGTTTTGAGTTTCTTTCTTCCGGCAGTTTGTCAAACTGAACCAGCACGTCTTTTTGCGGATTAGGGCCGAGCTTATATGATCCCGGTGGATATGGCTTATCAGCGCTTTCACCATGAATTACAAAAACAAAATGCCGTAAATCAAGTTTGCTGAAAAAGTCAACTCCACCAGTTGTATTTCCCCAAGTTGGATCAACACCTCTCCAAATCATTTGTTCACTATCCCAATATTCCGGCCACGAATGCAACACATCCGCCACCAAGGACAACGGTTGAAGCACGGAGTTCTCCGTGTAAACATATCCGTTAACCTCTCGAGCTGGTATCCCTTTAGCCCGAGCCAAAGATATAAATAAATCAGTAAATTCCATACAAGTGGCACTTTGAGGATTTCCCAAAACTCCCAATGCCCCTTGCCGTCGATTATTTGGCTTCACCCGATCATAATCATATGCCAAACTCTCGACGACATAATCATAAATTTCCTGTGGGTTGTTCAGTTTGGAAGCAATGTTTAGAATTTCTCGATTGTCACTTTGCCAATACTCTGTCGGCAAAATATTTTTCTGAAGACTGTCCAAGCTAGGCTTGATAAACTCTCTTGGCTTAGCATAAATCTGAACAGAACCCATTACAGATAAATCTATCCTCTGTCTTGGCAGAAGAACATATTTCGCCAACCAATTACCATCACTATCCAGTCTCACATCAATCGGCACTGGATTAAGCTTCTGGTAAATCACCTTCTGAAACGCGGTGTCTGGTGGAATAGCTACTTCTATCTCACTTTTATCATTAATAGGATTCTCAAGATGATACAAAAGCTCAAATGAAAAAACCTGAAATTCACCAAAGGCCGCCGTAATACCCGATTCACCCATTTCACTAAGTCCATAAAAGTAATGCCAACTTTTCTCACTTTCCACTTTGCTTAATGGATCGGGAGCTAGATAAGCCAAATTCCCAAACTCTTTAGGCACCTCAAGTTCAAGATTATAGCTCTCCACCGCCCCCGCCCCTGCAATTCCTGGAACAGTCACTTCCCAAACCTCCCCCGTCCTCTCAACCAAGCTGCTATCCACGAAATCAATTCTAAATTCTCTCGAGTTCCCTTTTCCCACCACCGGGTCTCCATCAAATCCCACGACGAGCCTTTTCTTCCCATCTAGCTCAACAATTTCATATTTAAAGTCATGAGTCCCATCATAAGCACGTATTTTTTCGGGGTGCATTCCCATCAACATCAGCTCAAACCCGCTTGCATATGACTCAGTTGTTTTATTCATCAGGGAAACTTCATATTCCACCTTTGTTTTGCCATCCTCAAGCACTTCATATGTCACATCGAGGTCCACACCCATTTCACTTTCCAAAGCACGCGCTGTTCTTATTGACCTAAATGAACCCGCCACTAATAATCCCACTAACAAACTCAGCTTAAATTTACTCACGAAATTACTTTTTTCAAAAACTTACCCGTATGAGATTCTTTTGTTTTGGCAATCATTTCCGGTGTTCCCTCAGCCACAATTTCTCCACCTTTCGCGCCACCTTCAGGCCCCAGATCAATTACCCAATCAGCATTTTTCACCACATCCAAATTATGCTCGACGACAACGACCGTATTTCCCCTTTCCACTAATATTTTTAATACTCCCAAAAGCTTTTCTAAGTCTGCAAAGTGTAACCCCGTTGTTGGCTCATCTAATATATATACCGTTCGACCTGTCGCTCTTTTTGATAGCTCAGCCGAGAGCTTTACTCTCTGAGCCTCTCCCCCTGAAAGTGTTGTCGCGCTTTGTCCAAGTTCCATATAGGACAACCCCACCGCCTTTAGGGTCGTTAGCTTACTTGTAATTCCACCATAAACATGGAAGAATTCCAAAGCTTCCTCTACGGTCATACCAAGAACATCCGCAATCGATTTTCCTTTGTAAGTCACTTCCAAAGTTTGGCTGTTATAACGTGCTCCTTTACAAATTTCGCAATCAATCCATATATCCGGCATAAACTGCATTTCAATCTTTATTTTTCCTTGCCCTTCACAGTTATCGCATCGCCCACCTTTCACATTAAACGAAAATCTACCTTTTTTATATCCCATCACTTTTGCCTCCCTTGTTGCCGTAAAAACATCACGAATAAGATCAAACATTTTTGTGTAGGTTGCCGGGTTGCTTCTCGGCGTCCTGCCTATTGGTGATTGATCAATTAAAACCACTTTATCGACATTCTCCACGCCAATTAAACCACTGTTCCCACCCATCGGGTGTCGGTGATATCGATTCAATTCCTTTGCTAGTGCGTGGTAAAGCGTTTCCACCACTAGAGTAGATTTGCCACTTCCGCTCACCCCAGTCACTGCGATCAATTTTCCTAGAGGAAAACTTACATCAATATTTTTAAGATTAAATTGGCTCGCATTTTTGAGAACTAACTTGCCCATATCGTGAACTGGATTATTCTTTTTTGAATTTGTTCCCCTCAAATTAATTTTCTTTTTGTTCGATAAATATTTACCCGTTAGCGAATCGTTATCATTTTTAATCTCTGCCAAGGTTCCCTTCGCCACCACACTTCCGCCATGCTTTCCCGCCCCTGGTCCAAAGTCAACAATATAATCAGCCGCTTCCATAATGTCCCGGTCATGCTCCACCACGATCACCGTGTTTCCCAAATCTTTTAGGCGCACTAGCGTCCGGACTAGCTTATCATTATCCCGGTTATGTAGCCCAATCGTCGGCTCGTCCAGTACGTATAAAACTCCCGACAAACCAGATCCAATTTGCGAGGCCAATCGTATTCTTTGCGCTTCTCCGCCAGACAAAGTGTACGCCGCTCTACTGAGGTTCAAATATTCAAGCCCCACATCTTCCAAAAACTTCAATCTGCTCTCAATCTCTCTAATAATCAGTTTTCCTATCTCTCTCTCACGGTTTGATAGTTTCGCTCCAATTTCCAGACCCCGTACCCAAGTCAAAGACTCACTAATAGTGAGCTCAACCACATCACTAATCGACTTTCCATCAACCGTAATACCCAGCGCCTCCTTTTTTAGCCTTTTTCCGCCACAAGCACTGCAAACAATGTCCATCATGTACTTTTCGATCCCCGCTTTAATATAGTCCGAATCACTTTCCAAATATCTCTTTTCCATGTCTCCCGAAATACCGCTAAATTTAGTCTTCCAATCCCGGTTCCAGCTCCCCTTCTTTCCCGTCCCATCAACTCGATATATCTTCTTTCCCGTCCCATATAAAATTGTTTCTCTCTGTTTTTCAGTTAGCTTTTTTATCGGCAAATTAGGGTCAATTTTTTGGGTCGAACAAACCGTCAGTAAAAGGCGCGAATACCAAGTATCATGCTCAAAAGTTGTCGCGTAAGGAATAATCCCCCCCTCTTTAACTGATAATTCAGTAGCAAAAATTAAATCGGGGTTCACTTTCCGAATTCGACCAATCCCTGAACATTCCGGACACGCCCCATGCGGACTATTAAAAGAAAAAGTTCTCGGCTCAATCTCTGGCAAACTAATATTATCAACCGGACAAGAAAACTTTTCCGAATACAAGTGATCCTCAAACTTCTTTGGGTATTCCGGCATCTCAAATCCAGTGTCCAATACTTTTGAAATAATAAGTAACCCATCCGAAAGCTTTAGGGCCTGTTCAACCGAATCTGATAGTCTCGACTTTAAGTTTTTTATCCCCATTTCATCTTTCAGATCCCGAGCACTCATCGAAACCCGATCAACCACTACTTCTATCGAGTGTTTGTTTGTCTTAATCAAAATAAATTCATCATCCAAATCTTTTATTACCCCATCAATTCTCACCCTCCGATAACCCTTCCCTTTCAAATTATCAAATAAGCTCGAGAATTCTCCCTTTTTGTCTTTAACCACCGGTGCCAAAACTAAAAACCTAAAGATTCCATTTTTCTTCACTTCAATCTCAAGAAAACTCATGACCCCGGCCACAATCTGGTCCAAGGACATGCTTGCAATTTCCGTGCCGCAAATCGGGCAATGAGGGTGGCCGACCCTCGCAAAAAATAATCTCAAATAATCATAAATCTCCGTCACTGTTCCAACCGTCGACCGGGGGTTGTGGCTCACCGTCTTCTGATCAATTGAAATGGCCGGGGAGAGTCCCTCGATCAAATCCACATCCGGCTTTTTCATAATCCCTAAAAATTGCCGAGCATAAGTACTCAAAGATTCCACATACCGCCTCTGTCCCTCCGCATAAATTGTGTCAAAAGCAAAGCTACTCTTGCCACTGCCAGATATTCCCGTCATAACCACAAGTTTATTTTTGGGTATATCCAAGTTCACATTTTTCAAATTATGTTGTCTGGCTCCTCGGACACGGATTACATCATTCATTTTTAAGTAACCTCCTTCACTTTGTCACGAATCTGTATTGCCAATTCAAAATTAAGATCCATAGCCGCCAAGCGCATCTCTCGCTTCAAATTTTTCACCAATTTCCTTTTATCCATCGGCGTTAGTGCGGCAATATCAATATCAGGCAATTGCCGTGCTTTGCTACCTTTTTTGGCCAATTCCCAAATCTCCTGTTCCTCAGGGTCTCGCTCCACCACTTTTTCTCTAATTGGCTTTACGATTGACTTCGGGGTAATCCCCAATTTTTTGTTCATTTTAATCTGATAGGCTCGTCTCCGACTAACCTCATCCAAAGCTCTCTGCATCGATCCCGTCACCCGATCCGCGTACAAGATTACTCTCCCTTCCATATGCCTTGCCGCCCGACCCATCGTCTGAATCAATGTCACATCACTACGGAGAAACCCCTCTTTGTCGGCATCAAGTATGGCCACTAAGCTCACCTCCGGCAAATCCAATCCTTCACGAAGAAGATTAATTCCCACCAAACAATCATACTTTCCGCTTCGAAGGTCATCCAATATGTCTGTTCTGTCCAGTGTATTTACATCACTGTGTAAGTAATGCACCTTCAAATCTTGCTCCGTCATATATTCGCTCAAATCTTCCGCCGTTCGCTTTGTCAAAGTTGTCACTAAAGCCCTTTGCCCCAGTTTTACTCTCTTTTTAACTTCGTTAATTACATCTGCCACTTGCCCTTCAATTGGCCTGATTTCAACTTCAGGGTCAGGAATTCCTGTTGGTCGGAGTAGCTGTTCAACCACATGCTCCTCGCTCATTGAAAGCTCCCAGTCGGCTGGCGTCGCACTAGCCGCCACAAATCTTGGCACTCTTCGCAAAAATTCAGGGAAAGTTAATGGTCGATTATCAAAAGCCGCCGGCAATCGAAATCCATAATCGACCAGTGTCTTTTTCCGCGATAAATCTCCCGCGTGCATTCCCCTTATTTGAGGAAAGGTAATATGGCTCTCATCAGCCACAATTAGCCAATCACTTCCATAAGCTTCCTTAAAGTAATCAAGTAAAGAAAAGGGCGCCTCACCAGGCTTTCTTCCATCAAAATATCGAGAGTAATTCTCAATCCCCTTTACATACCCCACCTCCTCAATCATCTCAAGTTCATAAGTCACCTTCTGTTTTAGCCTATGCGCTTCCAAAGTTTTGCCCTCAGCCGAGAGCTCTTTGACTCTTCTTTGTAAATCGTCTCTAATCTCGGCAAATACTGGCTTATTCTTGGCAGGATCCGTCATAAAATGCTTCGCCGGATAAAGCATAAAATTTCCATAGTGTTCTGTTGATGAAATCTTTCCCGTCATTGGATCAATCATCTCCACCTTTGTAATCTTGTCAGCAATAATTTCCACCCGTATCGCTTCATCCAAATAGGCCGGATGGACCTCGATCACGTCTCCTCGTACTCGAAAGGTTCCACGATGAAATCCAAACTCACTTCGTTCATACTGAAGATCCACCAGCCGATCAATCACTTGTTCTCGAGTCACACTCATCCCCTCAGAGAATTCAAATACAAAACCACCATACTCTTTCGGCGAACCAATATTGTAAATACAACTTACCGAGGCAATTACAACCACGTCTTTTCTTGTCAAAATATTGGTCGTTGTCGCAAGTCTCAGCTTATCAATAAGCTCATTAATGTCAGAGTCTTTTTCGATATAAGTATCGGTGCTTGGGATATAAGCTTCTGGCTGATAATAATCGTAATAACTAACAAAATAACTAATCGCGTTTTTGGGGAAATAATCCCGAAATTCCTGATAAAGCTGAGCCGCCAAAGTCTTATTGTGTGAAATAATCAGGGTTGGCACTTGAAGTTTCTCAATCACATTCGCGACCGTAAAAGTCTTCCCGCTCCCCGTCACTCCCAAAAGAGTTTGATGCTGCTCACCTCTTTTGATACCACCGGAGAGTGCATCAATAGCATGCTGTTGATCGACTGTCGGCTTATAATTTGATTTCAGTTCAAATTTAGTCATAC
>Ga0208958_1001721_pt1 | contig 20676 bp, 20 predicted proteins | sample RifOxyB1_FD_184032 | JGI IMG/M metagenome (GOLD analysis project Ga0208958, IMG submission 184032) | Soil microbial communities from Rifle, Colorado - Rifle Oxygen_injection B1 (SPAdes) | ecosystem: Environmental > Terrestrial > Deep subsurface > Rock core/Sediment | place: Rifle, Colorado... | reverse complement strand
ATTTATTTTTGCCACCTCTGCCATCCCATAAAGGATCATTGACATAAACATAGTTATCATCAATTCCGGTGACGACATTGAAATGAAAATTAAAAACTGGCTTATCTGAATAAATAAAGTTGGTAGTCATCAGTGCACACAATGGTCTTTTACTATCTATTTCTTCCTGAACATCCTCTCTGCAAGGAATCCTTGAAGTAATCTTGCCGCCATTCTCAATAAAACCTATAAAATGTGACAATACTTTCTTATTTTTTCTGACTTTGCTTCATCTCGAAGCTTATTGAAATGTTCTATGAACTCTTCTTTGCCGGATAATTTTAGTTTATTTGTAAACAAAGCAGGATGCATCGTAATAATCTCAACATCAAACCCGTTTTTAAGCAGATAGCTGCCTAATTGAGGGGCATAAGTTCCGGTTTCATCAACAACAAGCTCCTTTTTTAATTTTTCAAGAGAAATTTCAATTGAATAGAATTTAAGAATCATTGCCAGTCCGGCGAGTCCGTACTCAAGAGAGTTTTCAGATTGTCTAATCAACGGAACATCTAGTATCATAAATTTTATCAATAGCTTCACTTATTTAATCTTTTCTAAAAATAAAAGTGGGACTGGGGAGATTTGAACTCCCGACATCACCGTCTTCAGCGGTGTGTTCTCCCGGGCTGAACTACAGTCCCAATAAAATCATTATTAAAAGTATTCTTCCTCTACTTCTTCAGATTCTTCGTCTTCTACTTCCTGCTCTAATTCTTCCGAACCTGAAGCTTGAGGAACATTGGTATAAACCTTAGGCGGAGCTCCTGCTCCTTTTTCAACAACTTCTATTTTTCCGAATTTTCCCGCGCTTAACTGCAGTTCTCCCTGCCATTCTCCAACATAGCCGTTCGTAATCTTAATCTTATCGCCAACATCTATCCTGTCAATCTCATCGTTCCATAATGTCAAGGTAATAGTGACGCCTGAGCCGTCTTTTATCTTAGCATTGCAGACCCTTCCCTGTTTTCCAAACTTATCAAAGGTTCTTGGTGCTGATTTATCCACAACTTCAACAGTTAAATCAACATTTCCCTGCCTTGCATGCAAATCCTTTATTTCCATGAAAACTTGAGAAAGAAGACCATTTATATAGTTTTTCTTTGAAAAAGTGTCTTAAACTGGTCAATATCTCCTGGTTTTGTATGCCGCACCCCGGCCGGATTATTTTCGTATTAATTACTACGAATTAAAAAGTTAGCATCGACTCAGCCCTTTAAGCAAGTTTATCAGAAAGCGCTGAAGCCCTGTAGGGAGCATCCCCTTTAACTCATATTCTATTGTTAGTAATTAAGCCTCGACGAGAGTGCTAACTTTGTAAATAGCGATGCTAACTTTTAATACTAATAATAACTTTAATAATATCTTATGCAGTCATTGGTACTGTTTGAGAAGTTATAGAACCAAGAACCTGTCTTACTTTCTGTTCAGGCCAGCCGCTTTGCACAAGAGTTTGAACTATCTGCTCCTCTTCATATCCCTGAGCCAGCGCAGATTTCAGATAAGCAGTCAGTTCAAGATCTTCCTCTATTTCCGGTTTTTTTGCCCTGGTGAAAATAAGGACTGAAATAAAGATGACCAGCACAACGATTCCTGTTATGAAATAGAAAATGTACGAAGCAACAGATGCTGCTTCTCTCTCTTCTGCCGTCTTTGGATTCAATATCGCCTGAACATCTGAAGATTTCAGATGCTTCCTTAAAACATCTCCAAATTTCTCATTGAATTCCTTAGGATTTGCAAGAGTTGATCCTAAAAGAACCTGCTTTGATGGATAAAGATAGAAATTTGTCCCATCGCTTGTTGTCTTAAGCTGAGAAAGTGTCGGAACTGAATCTAATTGCTCCTTTAATTTTTCATAGCTTGGATAGAAAACAATGAAATCCTCCTTATCCTGTCCTTTGCAGTATAAGCTTGATGAACTTGTCACTGCGAGCGCTTCTCCTATTTTTATTATTTCATAGGAATATTTCGTCGTTTGGTCCATACTGACGACCAAACAAACGCTTGCTTCATCGGCATCTTTGATAAAATCAAATTTCGGAACAGCCGCTTCAATCTGTGTGAGCAAATCCTCGCTTGTTGGGCTTAAAACCGCCCTTCCGGTAAAATCATCAGCAGAATCCATGACAAGAAGTGTTGCAAAAACGGCTATGAACAGAATTTCCCATGCCATGATTGTTTTTGCGCGTTCCATCGTTTTATATTATTATCACTTGAGGCTTTTAAAATCTACCTCTTTATTTATGAGCTTCCTGAGTGTTTCTCTTATGTCTTTGATTTTGATTCTTGCCTGTTCCGTTGTATCTCTATCCCTAATCGTGACATCCTTCTTTTTTATCGAATCATAATCGACAGTTATGCAGTAAGGCGTTCCTATCTCATCCTGTCTTGCATATCTTCTCCCGATTGAGCCTGATCTGTCATACTGGACTGTAAAATCTTTTCTTAACTCATCAAATATCTCTTTTGCTAATTCAGGCTGGCCGTCCTTGTTCATCAACGGGAATACGGCAGCCTTGACCGGAGCTAATTTCGGATTGAAATGTAACACGACATTTTCTCTTTTTTTGTCAAATTCATAAGCTTCGCAAATGACAGCCAAAAAAACCCTCTCCATCCCGAATGTCGGCTCGATGACCCTCGGAATAATTCTTTCTTTTGTCTCCTCATCGAAAATCGAAAGATCCTTTCCTGATTCTTTTATATGCTGATTTAAATCGTATTGACCGCGATTCGCATTTCCTGCTATTTCTTTTGAACCGAACGGATATAAATAATCAATATCAAAAGTAGCACTTGAGTAATGAGATAACTCATCTTTTGTATGTTCTCTAATCTTGAGATTATTCATGCTTAATCCCAGTTCTAAAAACCATCTGATTTGCTCTGCGAGCCAGTAACCATGCCACTCATCTAATCTATTTGCTTTTATCATTTCCGCAATACTTGTTGATTTTAATTCTATTTTTCCTTTTCCAAGAGCTTCCTTCATCTGCGTTTCCGCGTTCAATAATGGAATTTTCAAGTTGAGGTGATCTTTTTCCAGGATATCGCATTTCATCATCTTAGGATGGATGAAAAATTCAAATTCCCCTATGTTAAATTCCCTGCTTCTGAACAAAAAGTCCCTCGGAGCAATCTCATTCCTGAAGCATCTTCCGACCTGCAATATTCCAAACGGAAGCTTTACTCTGTTTGTATCGACTATGCTCTTGAAATCTAGGAACATTCCCTGCGCGGTTTCTCCCCTTAGATATGCATCAACAGAATCCAAAGCTCCTATCTTTGTCCTGAACATCAAAGAGAATTCTCCCAGCACATTATATTCTCCGCCGCACTTTTCGCACTTTATCCTGCCGACTTCGCTTTTATCTATTTTTGTTGAGTGTTTGCATTTTTTGCAGACAACTGCTACATCCGAGAAGCTCGCAATGTGTCCTGATGCTTTCCATGTTCTTGGATGAGAAATGACGCTTGCTTCCATGCCGAGCATATCATCTCTTGACTGAACAAAAAATTTCCAGAAGCTTGCCTTAAGATTATTGAATAATTCAACACCCAAAGGCCCAAAATCCCAAAATCCTGCTACCCCGCCATATATTTCAGAAGAAGGATATACAAAGCCCTTCTTCTTGCAGAAAACTGCAATTTCGTCTGTCGTTAGTTTAGCAGGACTGCTTGTCGTCTCCATTTATAAACACCTATACTAAGAAATATGGCTTTTGTTTATATAGTTTTTCTATTGAAAAACGTAATCATGACTTTGTCAGACTGTACTTTATCTACCCAGCCATTCTACTTCTTCATCAATTAATCCTAGCTCTTCTGCTATTCTGCTGCCTTGCTCCTTGTTGTTTTTGAATATCATCTGAAGATAAGGGACTGTGCTTTTGACTGTTTCTTTCACAGAACTGTGCAGTTTTTCGTGTATCTTCTCTGCTATAGCTTTCCTTTTTGCATATTTCTGGTTTGCCATCCACAATTTGAGTATTCTCATAGTCGGCTTGTACTGGACAAAATCCGTATATTTCTCATCTTTTGAAACAGCAATTCCTCCGGAAAGGAAATTATTAATATAAGCCAGGAATCTCCAGTGCTGCCACCTTCTTATTCTCCTGTTGAAAATGTCCGCCATCGAAACATAATGATATGCTCTTGCCAAATCTGCTGCATTCTTATATTCATAAGGAAGGTTTTCATCAATCCATAAACGCAGTTCGTTTAAATCATCATCAACATTCTCAAAAGCGCTTAATGCAACCTTCAGGTCCGTTGATTTGAAAACCTTAACAAGCGCCTGAGGGATTGATTCCTGCTTGTTTCTTTGCGATAAAGCAAGAATGTCCTCCTTAAGTATTTTTTTATGGACGGATATTGTCTGCAGATCGGTAATGGCCGCCCTGATATCTCCGCCGGATTCTCTCGCCAGCTGCTTTATATCAGGTTCAACAAAACTTATTTTTTCCTTATCGCAGATATCATTCAAAAGATTGTAAATAGATTCAACATCTATTTTGCTGAATTCAATCATCAATGATTTTTTTCTCAGAGCTGAAAACTTGCTCTCAAAAACATCAACTGCAGTGCAGATTACCGGAAAAGGAGATTCATCTATGATTCTTATTAATTCTGGAATTCCTCCTCTGTCTGCTGTTCCGCTTAAACCATCTACTTCATCAACTAAAATGATTTTTCCTTTTGAAAATAAGCTCATTTGTTTTGAAGCTGAGCCAATTATCGACTGCATCCCCTCTGCATTCCTGAAATCTGATGCATTAACCTCAACCAGCTCCAAACCCAATTCATTCGCCAAAGCGTAAACAGAGCTTGTTTTTCCTGAACCCGTAGGCCCATAAAGAATCGCAGATCTCTTGGAGTTTGACTTGATAAAACCTGACAGCGCTCTGACTGCCGCATCCTGTCCTTTAATATCTTTTAATATTTTCGGTGCGTATTTTTCAATAAATAGTTTTTCCATAATTAATCACTTTGCGTTTCTGAATATGATATGGCATTCAGCTTTTTGCTCCGCTGTCCATAATTGGGAGCAGATCTCTTTTTCGTCTAATTCTGCCAGATTGATTCTGCTGTAACAGTCTTTTCTGGTTTCATCAAAGATTATATTTGCGCATATCACCGGGTCTTGTTTTGAAACAGCTGCTGCGTGATAGCATGAATCTCTCCATGCATCGACAGTCAATTTGACGCATATATTCTGATTTTGAGTTGAAGCTGCGACATCAGCATAACACTTGATTTTCAGATCAAAATCTGAGAATTGGTCGCACACTGAAACATCTTTTTTTGTAATAAGCACGTCATTCAGACAAACATCTCTTTGCCCGCTGTCCCATATGGCTGAACAATTGATTGGGACTATATTTACAATCACTTTTCCCCGATTATTAAGGGCTGGACTGGATCTCTGTCCTGACTGTACACATCCTGCTACGATAACTGCCAGTAATAAAACAACAACCCCCCATTTCATGTTCATTAGACATCAAACTGCATTTATTAATTTAACTAAAAGAAGGACTCTGCCTCGAAAGTCAAGGACACTGCCATTCACCGAGCGATATTTATTGAAGAATAAACAGAGCTGAGAGGGAGGGTTCAACAGCTTGGCTGTGCACAGCTCTGCCTTGCAGAGATTGTGCCTACGGAGCTTCAGCAATATGTGATTTAATTCCAGTTAAATCGCGAGTCGGCAGTGTCCGATTAGTTGAGATCTGGAACGGAACCTAAAAGAACCCGCTCAACCCTTTCTGGCTGTGGCCTTTGATCAAATCCCTGAAATTCAGGCCGTAAAAACTCAACACTGTATCAGCCAATGGCTCAATCTGCTTTTCAATGTAATACTCGTAATCAATCTTCAGTCCTTTCATAAGTTCAGCAGGATAAGGCTCATTTCCTTCTGCAATATAATACTCTATCACGCTGCTTGTTATCTTTTTTAATTTCCTTGCCGCTTTGACGTGAGGGGGAGTTGTTTTTGTATATTGCTCGAGTTCTTTTCTTATCGATTTTCTTATGATAAGCTTGTCATCCATTTTCCCTTCTTTTATCTTATTGACATAATCTTTTATATATTTTTTAATCTCGTCTTCTTTTCCGTGGAAAATAAGCTCCAATAATTTGTATTGAAATTCCTTTGCTGCCTCGCACCAGTCTCCCCTCACAAATTCCATTCCGGTAACATCAATCTCCTCTTTTCCATCCTTGACTCTCAGTCCGGCATATCGTTTCTTGGAGCCTGTTTCAGTGCCTCTTGTCTTAGGCATCATAAATCTTCTGAATACCTTGTCAAACTGCAGTTCCATAAAAGATTCTCTTTCATAATTTTCTTTTATATAATCATTAAGAAAACTGTTTATTGTTCCGGCAAGATGATTCCCTGTTTTTTCCGATTCTTCGGATGATTTTGAATTCGGAAGGATGAATAATGAATCAGTATCGCCATAAATGACCTTGTACCCTGCTTCTTTTATCTTATCTGCGCAAAGTTTTATCATAAACTGGCCGGTATGGGTTATTGCATTGGCAATATCCAGTGAATAATATCTTGAAGCTGGATTGGCTAAAGCGCCAAACATTGAATTCATCAGTATCTTTAATGCATTGCTTGCAGTTGTATCTTTTTTCTTTTTGGCAATATCCCTCTGCTTCCAGACACGTTCAATTATCTGAGGAAGAAACCCGAAATCATTCCTAAACACTGCACCATTTGCGCATTTGATGTATTTTTTCCTGTCCAATTCTTTTGGAGGCTTTTCTACAAACGAATACGGATCTATGTTAAATGTTCTCATCAATGAAGGATACAGGCTTTTGAAATCGAGGACTATGACATAATCATAGATTCCGGGAATGGATTCCATTACAAATCCCCCCTTTATCCTTTCCTCATCCCTGTTGATTTCTCCAAGAGAATTTGCGACTATGCCGTGTTTGATGAGTGTCCTCAGATATAATGAGTCAAGGGATGCGACTGATGCATTTACTCTGTCCATCGACATTCCAGTAAGAAATGATCGAAGCGCCGTCAGATTTATCAGATCAAGCTTGTTCAGGATGTCATAGACTAATTTTGAATCGGACAGATTATAATCAACAAGCTTCTGCGGATTGTTTTTATAAGCATCATGTATCTCTTCAAATTTATTTTCATGTCCTATCAGTTTTCTTTCGCCCAAAATTTCTCTTGCAGCAGTATCAAGCCTGTAATCCTGAAGTTTTATGAAAGAGCCTTTCAGGAGCTGAATTCCGTCCAGGACCTGCCTTCCGGGAAAATCAGCCTTAGAATCCTTGAAAAATGAGCTTTCTATCCTTAATTTGCACGGCCAGTCAGCTCTTCCGAGCTTGAATTCAATCTTATGCTGGTCGAATTTCTGTTTTAGATAATCAAGGTCAAAATCAACAATATTCCACCCGACAATCAAATCAGGATCTAAATCGATAATTTTCTGCCTAAATGCCTGAAGGAGCGATTTCTCATCTCCAAATGAGACTGCATCATTAAGATTCTTATCGCTTATGATGAATACTTTCTTATATTCTCCGTCATACATTGATATGGAATATATTTTCTTTTTCGGATCCGGGTCTTCTGCTTCGATATCTATTGAAAGAACTTTAAGATTTGGATGGAACTCAGCAGGCTTTAATTCCGGATTTTCGTAAATTCTGTCGACATAATTTGCTTTCTTGAACTCTCCATTGATTTCCATCGAAGCAGTTATGTCGTGGTCAATCAGGAACCTGTTTGTGAAAAGAACGTCTGATTCGTATGTTTTGACCTTGTGATTTTCAAGCAGGTCTCTCTTTTCCTTCAATTCAGACGGAATTTTGAAGATTACTTTTGTTAATTTTTCTCCCTTAAAATTATGCTTTTCTGTTTCTTCGAATTCTGCCGTGATTAATTCTTCTGCTTTTTTTTGATCTTCTGTTTTTATGTAGAAATACGGTTTATACTCATTGATGGTAAGAAAACTCTCTCCGTTTTCAAGCCTTCCGAACAGGTAGATTAAAGCTTTATCTTTCTCATCAGATATTCTGTAAGTCGGATAAACAATAAACCCCCTCATAAACAATAAAATAAGACACGATTTAATAAACCTTAGCCTTTGAAAACAGGGACTTAAAGGCCTTAAAAGCAGTTTAAGGGCAAAGTTTAAATAAACCTCAAAACCAATAAAATCCATGGGAGATAAGTACGATTTCAGGCAGGAAGAACCTAAATGGCTTAGGTTTTGGGAGGCTCAGAATCTTTACAAGTTTGATGAAAAATCTAAGAAGAAAGTATACTCCATAGACACCCCTCCGCCGTATAAATCGGGACATATTCATTTAGGTCATGCTTTCAGCTATTCTCAGCAGGACTTTATCGCGAGATTCAGGAGAATGCGAGGCTTCAATGTTTTCTATCCGTGGGGGACTGATGATAACGGTCTTCCTACCGAAAGATTCGTTGAAAAAAAATATAATGTCAAATCCGCCAATATGCCGAGGCACGACTTTATCGCGTTATGCAAAAAAACAGTTGATGAGATGGATGAGGAATTTACGTTTGGCTGGAGAAGGCTTGGAATCTCTGCTTATTTTAAGGAAAGCTATTCTACGATTGATGACTGGTGCAGAAAAACATCGCAAAGATCGTTTATCAATTTGGTAAATAAAAAACTTGCATATCAGCTTGAAGCTCCGACAATGTGGTGCGTCAACTGCCAGACTGCGCTTGCTCAGGCAGAATTAGAGGACAAAGAACTTGATTCAACATTCAATGACGTCCAGTTTGAAACTGAAAATAAGGAAAAGATAATAATAGCAACAACACGTCCGGAACTTATTCCTGCCTGCGTCTGTATCTATGTCCATCCTGATGATGCGAGATACAAGAAATTAGTCGGGGAAAAAGCTGTTGTTCCGTTATTCAAATATAAAATTCCTATTTTTGCGGATGAATCTGCAGATCCTGAAAAAGGAACCGGAATACTGATGATTTGCTCGTATGGAGATAAATACGATGCAGAAGCGATAATGAAAAGAAAGCTTGAACCGAGGCTTGTCCTGACAAAAGACGGAAAAATGAATAAACTGGCAGGGAAATATGAAGGCCTTAAGATTAAGGAAGCAAGAAATGAAATCTTAAATGATCTGGAGGCAGAAGGAATGCTTTTGAAAAAAAAACACATCAGGCACGCAGTTAATGTCCATGAGAGGTGCGGAACCGAGATAGAATTTCTAACGACAAAACAGTGGTTTATTAAATTACTTGAGAACAAGAAAAAATTCATAGACGCAGGAAGAAAAATTAACTGGTATCCTGAATTCATGCGCTCGAGATATGAAAAATGGGTTGAAGGATTGGGATGGGACTGGTGCATCTCAAGACAGAGGCATTACGGAGTTCCAATTCCCGTCTGGTACTGCAAAAAATGCGGAGAGATTAAACTTCCTGACGACAAACAGCTTCCTGTTGACCCGAAGGAAGACAAGCCGAAAACAAAATGCAAATGCGGTTCTGACGATTTTGAAGGAGAGCAGGATGTATTTGACACATGGGCAACTTCATCCCTGACGCCGCAGATAATATCAAAATGGAAGGAAGATGATTCTTTTTTCAGAAAAACATACCCTAACGATTTAAGGCCGCAGGCGCATGACATCATCAGAACATGGGCGTTTTATACGATTGTTAAATCTTTATATCACGATAATTCAATCCCGTGGAAAAACATAATTGTAAGCGGTTATCTTCTGGCAGGAAAAGAGAAAATGTCAAAATCCAAGGGCAATGTAATTGACCCTCTTGAAACGATAAACAAATATGGCTCTGACGCATTAAGATTCTGGGCGTCTGGGGCAAAATTAGGAGGAGATCTTGCATACCAGGAAAAGGATCTTATAACCGGGCAAAAAACTGTGACCAAATTATGGAATGCTGCAAGATTCGCGTTAATGCAGCTTGAAGACTACAACAACGAAAAAGAAGGAATCAATGAAATTGACAGATGGATGCTTACAAAACTGAATAAGCTTATCAAAAGCGCCACCGATTCTTTTGAAGCATATGAATATGCGAAAGCAAAAGCTGATATCGATTATTTTTTCTGGCACGATTTATGCGATAATTATTTAGAAATAATAAAAGACAGGATCTATAATCCTCAGAACTATAAAGAAGGCAAAAAAGGGGCCCAATATGTTCTGCATAAATCAATCCTGTCTGTTTTGAAAATGTTTGCACCAATTATGCCTTACATCACTGAAGAAATCTATCATTTGAAGTATGACAAGGAAGAGAACTGCAAATCGATACATATTTCCAAATGGCCGGAGTTTGATAAAAAAGAAATTAATGAAAAATCAGAAAAAGCAGGCGATTTGGCAGTCGAGATAATATCTGCAGTAAGAAAATTCAAGGCTGAAAAGAACCTCTCTCTTAAGACTGAACTGAAGAGCCTGACAATTGACACAAAAGACAGGGAACTTGTTGAAATGGTCTCGAGCGACATCAAGGCAGCGACCAGAGCACAGGCTATAGGCTTTGGGAAGGCTGAAAACGAGGTTTCCAAGGACTTACGAATAAATATAGAACTAGCATAAAATTTAAATATTACTTAGTGGTGGCAACTAGTATGAAAAACAAACTTAACCCGGACAAGCATGTAATTTTAAGATGCGCAACACCTTCCGGAGAAAATGTTGAGTACTGGATTGAAAGAAAGTCCGGTAAAATTTATCCTACATTAAGGGGGTGGGTTGTTGAGCTGAGAGGATTTGCTGAAGATATCATTCAAAAAACAATGTTAAATCCTGACGGGACATATCAGCCGGCGCTGCATTTAGCGCCACATGACCATGAAGCATTCACAGAAGAATTTTTAGAGCCGGAAAAGATTCATCTTGCCAGAATTGAAGACGGCAAATATTTAATAACAAAAGATCCTTTCGCTGTCAAAACAGGTAGTGCGCTTTCATTCAGAGAAACACTAGATGTTCTGGCAGATTACAATACTCCTTCACGGGAGTTCGCTGCGCTGGAAAAACTGGACGGACTGGAAAGAAGCGTTAATAATACACTTGCTGAACTGCCGATGATTATGCCTTCTTCACAAGGAGACCATGTTCAGAATCATCAATAAGGTATCCTTTTGATCTTATTTCATTTCTCAATTCGTCTGCTTTTTTGAAATCCTTTCTTTTTCTTGCTTCATCTCTTTTACTGATTAACTCTTTTATTTCTTTCGGGATCTCTTCTGCTTCAAAATTCATGAAATCAAACAGTTCGTTGAGTTCTTTCATGAATGACAGAACATGCTTTCCTGAGTTTCCCTCTTTGTTGATGTCCCTGATGAACTTGAATAAAGAAGCGAGAGCGATTGGTGTATTTATGTCTTCATTTAGGGAATTAATGATAGATGTTCTTGTTTTTTCTATACGCTTAGTATTTTCTTTGTCATCCTTCTTCCTGTCTATGCTGAAGATAAAATCGTCTATTCTCTGCAGGCTGTGTTTTGCCTGGTCAAGAAATTCCGGCGCATAATTTAACGGCATTCGATAATGATTTGATAAAAAGAAATATCTCAATGTCCTGTAATCGTGGTTCTTCAATGCCTCTCTTATTGTAAAAAAATTTCCTTTAGACTTACTCATCTTTTCTGAATTAATATTCAGGAAACCTGTGTGCATCCAGTATCTGACCAATGGCTTTTTTCCTGATGCCGCTTCAATCTGGGCAATCTCTGCTTCATGATGCGGGAAAATAAGGTCAACAGCACCGCCATGAACATCATACTGAGGACCGAAAAATGATTCAGTTATTGCTGTGTCTTCAATATGCCAGCCTGGCCTTCCTTTTCCAAGTTCTGTTTCCCATGATGGCTCTCCTTCCTTATATAATTTCCATAGGCAGAAGTCTCCGTTGTTGCGTTTTTCCTCATTTTCATCTATTCTTGAGACAGCATCTTCATCCTGCAATATTGTTCTTCCTGAAAGCTTTCCGTAATCCGGAAACTTCTTTAAATCAAAATAATATCCATCAGAGATCTTGTACGCATATCCTTTTTTGACAAGCTGATTTACCTGTTTGACAATCTGCGGTATGTAATCAGTTGCCCGTGCATATTTTGTGACTGAAGTGTTGTGCAGAGACTTCATATCTTCCATATATATCTTTTCAAACTCTTCCGTAAGCTGTTTTGGTGTTAATTTTTTTTCTTTAGCTCTGTTGATTATTTTATCATCCATATCTGTTATGTTCTGAAGATAAAAAATATCAAATCCTGATTTTCTAAGGAATCTTACTATGAAATCAAACTGGGTGTATGTTTTAGCATGTCCTAAATGAGAATAATCATATACTGTCGGGCCGCAGACGAAGAAATTTACTTTTTTGCCTTTTATCGGTTTGAATAATTCTAATTTTCTTCCTAATGTGTTGAATAGCTTTAATGTCATTTCTTCTTTACCACGAACATCGCATGGTCCCTTTCAAATGGTTCAAGCGAGCGGTAATCAACAATTGTAACTGATCTTTCAAGTATTTGCTTCACTTCCCTGAATATGACTTCAGGATGCTTAGATACATCAATTGATTTTGCTTTTACTGTCAATAATCCGAATCCTCCTGATTTTAGGTAGAAATTCACATTCTTCAGAAATATTCCGACCTGATCCCTCTGCGCAACATCCTGGAATACAACATCAACATCCCCGACATATTGTTTATAACTCTCTGGGTTTTTTGCATCTGCAAAAATCGGTAGCATATTCTTTCTTTTTTCAACGACAAACATGAAATTCCTCATAACTCTCGGAGCAAAATCAAGTCCATAAACAAATCCCTCATATCCTACAATATCTGAAACATGGCTTGCTGTCGTTCCTGAAGAGCATCCCAAGTATAATACCTTAGAGCCGGGTTTTATCCCGATCTGGGATACACCCTTCATAATTGCTGCTCCCAATTTTGATTTTTTGCAATCCCAAATTCTGTACAAGTCTTTTCCTTCTCTTATGAATTTTTCTCCGTAAACAGAGTCAGGAACTAATGCTTTTGTAGCAATCTGCATCCTTTTTCCTTTATCAACAAATACTCCTTTTAACTGTTGGTGAGGCATCATTTTGATAATTCCTTGCATCTTTTATCCAATTGCTCTGTTAATTTATTTCCTATAAATTTGCCTTTGAAAAAATCAACTTTTGCGGCGATTGAGATTTTGTCTCCTAACGCTCTTGCCATCTTTCCTTTATTTATTGGTCTTACTTTTGAAACTAACGCACTTTCATGCAATATTCCGTATTTTGGAGGAAGATTGTTTTTATTTCTTAAATGCCTGAACAAAGCTTTTTCCGCTCCTAAAATCTGTATTGTTGAAGCCGGGAATTTTGAAAGCCTTTCCAATGAGCCAGCTAAAGAAATTAATTTTGCTCCTATTAAAACTCCTGCTGTTGCTGCTATGTTGGGGGCGACTTTTTTCATCATGGATTCAAGATATGCTTCCTGTTCTTTGCTTAATTCATACAACAATTTGATATGTTTTGCCAGATTGAATATAGCATCAAGGTCTGATTTTGGCAGGTCAGCACCCATTGTGTCTTTTACCTTGATTTCTCTCAATAAATCTTCTTTCTTTCTTGTCAGAATTAACGTTACAAACCTGAAATGGTCTTCAGTCGCATGAGAAAACTCAGGATTGTACAGTTCATACCATTCTCTCAGTCTTTTAACCAAAAGATTGATTGCTTTATCTAACTCATCCAGGCCTGTACTTGCCTGCAAGACCAGCCAGTCTTCAGTTACAGCCGCCTTCAGCTTCTCCCGGACATCGATTATGGCTTGTTCCCTAAGCTTCTGTAAATCCATAGAAATAGACTGGTTTAAAGTGATTTATAAAGGTATTGGGTTTATTTTGAATATGTTGAAAGTTGGCGCCTGCGCGGCTAGCTATGTTAGCTTTTAACGGTTTTTTAGTTTATAATAATTAAAACGAAAATCCGGCATGGGTACGGCGTATTTTGGACGCTAACTTTATTCTTGAATAACTTACTGCACGGACAGTAAATAGAATATTTATGAGAATTCCCTAACTGATAACAGTTCCTTTGAACTTCTTTCCTAAAATGACATTTTCCAAATTATCCATTCCCTTCAAGATAACCGTCTTAATCTTGTGCTTCTTTATTATCTTAGCTCCACTTTGGTCAAGAACGAAATGCTGTCCTGCCTTGAACTTGATTTTCGAGACTATCTTCCAAAAATCATCAAATGATATCTTTGGAATGAATTTTGCATCCTTATGTGTTTTCGGATTTTTGTCGAACAACCCGTCAACATCAGTCACATTTATGAACATCTCTGCTTTAAGATAATTAGAGACCTGGGCAGCGGTCGCGTCACTTGTCATTTTTGGATGAAATCCTAATGCGCCAATCACCACAACATTCCTTTTCCTTAATTCCTGTTTTACCTCTTTTAATGAATCAGGCATCAGTACATTTTCGTGTATTATCAAAGATACCAGTGTTGCATTGAGTTTAGTTGCTCTAACTCCCGCTAAAGAAGAAAAATAATCAGATACTCCAAAATGCTTTGCTGCTTTGATATAGTCTCTTGCCGGCTTTCCGCCGCCGCAGACAATGACCAATTTATTTTTTTTTGACAGTTTAGAAACAGTTTTCTTCAGTTGTTTCAGAAAAGAAATATCAATCTTGCCGGGAACAATAGCACTTCCTCCGACCGAGAGGATATATGTTTTCATACATCATTTTTAGCGGCTATGCTTTATAAAACTTTACACGAACTAAGCAAAAACACAGACCAGACAATAGTAAAAATACCAGCAAACTAAGCAAACATTTTTTGGATTGTAATTATAATAATAAAATTTAGCCGGGGTTTTACTTCTTAGAAACAAATTGATTATCCTTGATGTAAAACCTGTAAAGCAATGAAACCCCTTTTGTAATTCCTATCCGTTTAGCCTTAACAATTGAAAACTTCTCTTTTTTTGAAGGAATCTCAATTCTTAATCTCGATTTAGCTGAAGTTAAATCGCAAAAGTTATCTTTTCTTGTTATTCCTAAAGCTGAAGTCAGTTTTCCGGGGCCTGAACATAAATTCTTAATGTCGTCACACCTGCGATTTCTCTTCATTTTCTCAATGCCGAAAACAGGCTCCAAAGCCCGTATCAAAACAGCCTCACCCACTCCTTTTTTATTTGTTGTACAATTGAAACACTCATACATTCCGTAAACAAGATAAACATAAGCCCGCCCGGGATTGTCAAACATCGCTTTGTTTCTTTCAGACAACCCTTTGTAGGAATGAGAAGCGGCATCATCAAATAAATAAGCCTCAGTCTCCACAATCTTTCCTATAATTTTTTCTTTGGAAGTTGAACGAACAAGATAAGCTCCAAGAAGATTTTTTGCTACATCTAATGTTGACTTATTAAAAAGATTGGATATTTTATTATTGATTTTCATCCTTGTACAGTTCTTCAGCGGCTGAAGCAAATGCTGGTCTTGTGATAAGCACTCCGACTGTAACCCCCACAATTGAAGTTATCGCAAATCCTTTGAGCAAGCCAGCGCCTGCAAATAATAATGGAATCATGGATGCGACTGCTGTGAAATAAGCCGCAAATATTATGAAGAATGCATTTTTCATCCTTCTGATCCAGCTGAGTTCAACATTTCTTTTTGAAGTAAGCTCGTCCATAATCACTATCTGGTCATTGACTCCTGTTCCTATCGCAACTAATATTCCTGCGATTGCTGCAATATCCAGATTAGCTCCAAGCAAAACCATTGTTCCCAAAGTCAGGGTAACCTCAGACAAAGATGTTATAAAGATTGGGATGACAATCGCTATTTTTCTGTATCTTAAGAAGATTATTGCAGTGACAGCAGCAAGAGCGATCAGCAGCATCTTAATTGCATTGCTGACAAATGTTTTCCCCAAGACAGGAGAGATGGAATCTACCTTAACTATGCTTAATTTGACAGGCAAGGAACCAGTAATAAGGATTGTCTGCAGCCTTTTCATATTAGAAAGAGCCGCCAGCTGTGATTCTTCCCTTGTTCTTCCAAGTCCCGGGCCGGAAATTGCAATATCTACCACAACACGCCCCCTTAAATCGGAACCAATCTGAAGCTGGTCAACCAACTGGTCATCTAAATACAAAGAAATCGGAGAAGATAAGTACTGTCCGGTTACCTGCAATGGTTTTGTCGCATCTGCCATGCTCTGTGCAGCACTGGGACTTAATGCGATTGAAAACTGGAAAGTTGATGCCCATTCTGTTTCTGAGCTTTGCTGTGAAGCACGGAAAGGAGATAATCCTGAGCAGTCTGCTGACCTGCACACATAAGTTACATCCTGACCTCCTCTAAAAACAGAAGTGTTTCCTATCTTAGCTTCAAACTTTCCCTGCTTTGAAATCAAATCTATGATTTCCTGCGAATTTTCTCCTGCAACTTCAATCATGATATATTTATTGCCTTCTAAATCGGATGTTGGTCTTATTGTTACGTCAGAAAGCCCGAAAACATTAAGCCTTTCGTTCATGTTCAGAAGCAATATTTCCATGTCATCGTCTGAAATCTTATCTTCCGGTTCAAGAATAATCCTGGTGCCGCCCTGTAAATCAAGTCCTTTTTTAATGTTCGTAGTCGGGGCATCAACTACCGTCAGTCCTAAATCCGGCTTTCCGTCTTTGAGTTTCGTAATTAAGCTGTATGCATTCTTGTTTGTTTTCACGCTGACTGGCTCATCAGCAGAAAAAGAACTTTGAGCTCCATAATAATCGGCAATATTCTTTATTTCCACTTCATTTATGGCAATGATTTTTTCTCTGCTCAGAGGGGAAGAAGTTGGTTTTGGATTTGTTATCCCGCCGATTGAAGCTGAACTGTTATATTCGACGCTTCTTATCGAAACGCCTTCATTAAAAAAATGAGGATTTATAGCAAATACAGACATGAGCAAAGCTGTGAACAATATGAATGACCTGAAATTGAATGCTGCTTTCCTAATGTTCATTTTGTTTCTCCTTCTTCTCAACGTACATTCTCAATAGTGCTGCGTTAAACAGCCATGTATAGATTATATCGGCCGGAAGACCCCATGCTAAAATAAAAGTTATCTGCTTCAGTAATTCAGATTCTGTGAAGAAGTAGCCGATTGTGACTGCGACAACGGCCGTCAATGTCATTGTGAGCCCAGTCATTATTGTCGAGGCCATTCTTTCAGAAACTGTCCCTTCTTTTCTTTTAAGAACTCTTGTGGTGAGCAGAATATCAGTATCGATGGAATAACCTATCAGCATCAGGAATGCCGCAATGCTTCCGGTTGTTAATTTCAGTCCGAACAGCACGAAAACGGTCATCGCGAACAATAAATCCGCGACAACTGAAAATACTGCATAAAAACTGGGTAAAAATGATCTGAAGTAAATATAAACAACGAATGAAATTGCAAGAAAAGCCAAAAGAAGCGCGATCATCGCCTGCTTAAAGAATGACTTTCCCAGGCTAGGCCCGGTCGTGTCGATTGTATAAAGAGATTTGTCCAATGGGCCTGTTTTTTCTTCTATAGATTTCAGCAGATCACCTGAAGAAACATCAGATGCCTCAACTATCATTCCAACATCGGTTCCTGCTCTGCTCAATGACCTTACACTGAGATCAGAGCCGGGATATTTTTCTGTTAAAAATGACTCAAATTCTTTGATATCAAAAGACTGTGCTATCGAAATCGTTGTTCCACCTTTCAGGGAAACGCCGGTTTGGATAAATTCCCCAGTTTTTGCGTAATTATTTCCTAAGATAAACAGGCTGAAAAGCAGAAGAAAAACCGGGAGTATTAACAGCTGCTTATATCTATGTTCATAGAAGTAACTTATCCTGCTTAACACACCCTTTAGCATAGGAAAAAGAAGGATTTAAGTTTTTTATAATACTATTTATTTACAATATAGAAGATAATCGTATCATCATCACTTCTCTTCGTCTATGTCCACTCCCTGCTGTTTGTAGAACTTCTTAAGCTCAGAAAGTGGAACTTTTTGCGGCTCAGAAGGCGCTGTATTTCTTGGCTCTTCTCTTTGAGGCCTTGCACTCTCAACTTGTTTTTTAACTTCGGGCTTTGGCTTTCTTTCCGGCTCTTTGCTCGGACGTACAATCGCCCACAAAATAAACAGGAATGCGCATGCGATGACTGCAAGATAAGCGAATTCGGAACGCCATGAGAGAATATTTTTCAGGGAAGCGATATCAAAAAATTCTGTAACGACTATTATTCCCGTCAGTATTAATGCGATAAATGGGGTGAATTTGCTGTACTCCTGCTTATACCCAAGAAGTCCGAGAATTATCATGAGCAGGACAATCTTGACTATTATGAAAACAAGCTTTGAAAGATATGTCGTATAATCGACCTGTGCTGCGAAAGGCATTATAATCAGAGAAACGACAACTGCGAAAATAGCATTAAAATTTTCCTTGTCTTTTCCGAGAATCATTGTCTTCTGCATTAAACCGTAAATTAATGCAAAGCTTATCATGAACGGAAGAAAATAATCAAAGAAGCCCGTATTGTTGATATCAATGATTGCCTGATCAAGCACTGTAACCATGATGTTAAATCTGACTCAGGAATTTATAAAACTACTTAAAACAGCCAGTTAATCAGCCCGAAAAGAACTTTCGATCCGTCAAATCCCGGAATCGGAATCATGTTGAAAATGAACAGAAGCATATTTATTTTGCTTGTTATCACGGCGAAAGGAATATACTTATTCTTAATTCTGTTTGATTTGACTAGCCACTTTGAGCCGAGCCATAAAATCAGATTAACACCGGGGCCTGAAAATGCAATCAGCATCTGCTGAAATGGCGTCGTCAATGCGCTGAATGAAACATATGCCGGCACAAAAAACAGGAATGTTGCCCCCAGCAGAGATGATACTAATGCTATGACCATCAGCATAGCAAAAAAATCAGAAAATATCAGAAATGGATTAAGAAAATGCTGTATCGATATCGGAGAATGAAATGTAGCTTCATAGCCGAATCCCATCGCAACAAACTTATGCCCAAGCTCATGCAGTACAATTGCCGGCACTATCAATGACATCGAAAACAGGAAATCCGGCCAGTTAAGTCGCGGCCTTCGGTAAATATCAGCATGATTATGTTTTCTGAATACGTTGAAGCCTGCAAAAAACCTGAAAAAAATAAATCCCATAAAAGCAGACATTATAACAATATCCAGCAGTTCAGGAAAGGTAAATATTGCCATGCTGATATAAGAAAGCAAATGTTTTTAAATCTTTGTCAAGTTGTGTTTCATATGGCAGTAAAAACAGCTCAAAAAGGATATACTGTTTCTGTAGAATATACCGGCACATTAGAGACTGGAGAGACATTCGACAGTTCTAAGGGAAAAGAGCCTCTGCAGTTCAAGATTGGCGCAAACCAGGTGATAAAGGGATTTGAAGGTCGGAGATGAAAAGAATGTTAAAATCGAGCCTTCTGAAGGATACGGAGAAAGAAACGAAAATTATATTAAAGAAATGCCTAAAGCTTCTGTTCCAAAGGATCTTGAGTTAAAAACAGGAATGATGCTTATTTTCAAAAGAGAGGACGGAATGAGAATTCCCGGCGTTGTCACTGGAATAAAAACAGATACGATAAAAGTTGACTTTAATCATCCTTTATCGGGAAAGACATTAAATTTTAAAATAAAACTTGTTGATATAAAATGAAAAAAACATTATCCCCTGCAGTAAAGAATCTCGTGCTTTCGATAATCAGCCTTGTATTTATCAGCGCGGTATTCTATCATTATGCGGAAGGATGGGCATGGATCGATTCTGTATACGTAACAATATTAACTATAACCACCGTAGGACACTCTACGCTGATACCTAATTCTGCAACGGCAAAGATCTATACTTCGGCGGTCGCATTCATAGGAATAGCGATGGTTCTCACTCTGTTCGGAATTGTTTCTTCACATTATGTCAGGATGGTTTCAGAGAAAGAAGAAAGAATTCTTGGAAAAAGAAAGTAATTACAAACTTTTCATTATTCCGATTAAAACTAAATTACTTATTAAAATAATGTTCATTGTGCTTGGCGGGAGCTGAGGGGGATTTCTTCCTTTCCTTATGTACAGTATCAGCAGTATGTTGAGTATCATTAAAATGATAAATGACAATATCAAAATATTTATTATAGGATCCTTTGATTTTGCCTGCTGAACTACTGCACGCCCGCTTATTCCGGCCTGTGAAACAATAATCTGGTCATTCAGGACTTTCGCTTCGAATTCTTTCTGGGCTTCTCTCCCTCCATATCTGACTTTGACCAATAAGTCATAGACTCCCAAGGATAAGCTCGAAGTGTCCCAGTAGCCGAACAGATTATTTCCTGAATTTGGAAGCAAGTCAACTGAAATTGTCTTGATTATGTTGTAAACTCTGTCGTTTTTATCCTGGACAATTATTTCCCCGAATACATTCTTAATTTCCTCTGAGACTTTGTTATATACTGAAACATCAATCTGGTTTATGGCTCCCAATCTGAAATTTGAAGAGCTTATTCCACCTATTTCAATGAAACATC
>Ga0208958_1001717_pt1 | contig 20704 bp, 16 predicted proteins | sample RifOxyB1_FD_184032 | JGI IMG/M metagenome (GOLD analysis project Ga0208958, IMG submission 184032) | Soil microbial communities from Rifle, Colorado - Rifle Oxygen_injection B1 (SPAdes) | ecosystem: Environmental > Terrestrial > Deep subsurface > Rock core/Sediment | place: Rifle, Colorado... | reverse complement strand
ACTTATAACAACAAGATTTAGGCGTGTGATACTTTCTAAGAAATATAAAGCCTGCTATAGTAAAATTATAACCGACCATTTCATTTAATAACAAATTTACTTGGTAACAATTTACCCTTCAATTAATAAACGCATCACTGCTTCTTACCTCCTGTCGGCCTTTATTATTATTTGGCTTGAGGATTTATTAGTTTCGCATGCGATACTATAGATATCGGTGCCAATTCCAATCCGACTTGTCAAAGACATAGGTAACACTTTAGTACAACAACATAGGTTACGATTCTAATTTAACAATTTCTTTCATTTTTGCTTACAGTTAATCCTTAATGTCTGATGTCCCCGAGGCCAGTCGTCCACTTGCTGGTACAAGTTCTTTATTTCACAGTCCGTATTTTTTTTAGCATTCCGCAAAGGAAATGTATGACAAAATTCTCTTCAATTTATTTTACAAATAAAAGTTATAGCAAATCACTACATCTTTTATTTTGCAATTGCTTATACCAAGTAAACTTCATTCTTATTTACATAGGCTCTCTAAAACGCCTCCATTTAGAAATGAAGACGAATAACGATCACAAATATCCCTGAATTCTCTCATCATACCTATAGACTTCATCTTGGTGCAAATAGCAGTAATTTTCTCTTCTGGATAACTGGGCACAACAACTGAGTGATTTATAGCGATAACAAAAAGCTCGCACACTTTCTTTGGGTGCTGCTCCAAGCACTTATGCAAGAAATCAATAACATCATTAAATTCCCAAGGTGAAGCATAATTCCCCGCTGCAATCTTTATGACAGACTCTACAAGGTCATCATTTGGATCATTAATAACTCTTAGCAGATCATCAACTGTCTGTAGATGCTCTTTTGTCACTAAACCACTATTTTTAGAAAATTCATCTAAAAATAGCTTAATTAATGGCTTTGCTTTTTGAAATATGTCTTCGTCTTTAAAGCTCCTAACAATACTCGCAATTGCACTAAAGAAGTGTTTCCACTCTTTAACAATCTTATCTTCAACAACTTGTTTCAATATATCAAAATCACCATCAAACATAGCTGCTAAAACAGCAAGATCGATAACTCGACTCTGCAAAGAACGATCTCTTTCATCACGTTTATGTCGTAAATACTCTATAAGATTGTTGTTTGATTTTAGTGCCTCATACATCTTGGATATATAGACTGTTACATAAGAAAAACCATCCAGGAAGGCTAATCGGCAAGACAACTTTTCACCACCGTCAGGCAACAAGAGACTTAAGTTGTCGTAAATCCAATCTCCTCCCATAAATAGGAACTGACGGTAATAACGCCCGATATGAGCAAACAGAGAGAGATCATCTTTTTTGGTGTTTTTTAAAGACGCAAAAATTAAATCCGCAAGCTCCTTCCAGTCTGTGGTAAAATCTTCTTTTTCATGATGTTTCAATCGACAGTTTCTTAGAACAAGAAGAATAAGAGCTTCCCATATCTTTCCTTTAGTCTCATTTATTGCCCTTGTGAAATAATCAGAAGAGACTACTATTCCTTCATCGGGAACAATTAAATCTAAAAATTTAACAAGAATATCTTTGGCTTTTGTAATATATTCTGCTTCAAAAGCATTATCATCATTGGAAGTTCCACTTCTTAGAAAAGAAACAATACTAGAAACAGCCCACTGAACTCTAGGAGCATCATCTTTTAAGTCTTGATTGAATTCAGGAGTCATAATAAGCTTATGTGCTCTCTCAATCGCCAATGAGTAAGGAACAACCTTTTTCTCCTCCCAAGCTTTTTTAATGGAACAAAACACGGACGAGATATAAGTATAATCTATAGAAGAAAGATTATTCAAAAACTCAGTTGCTCTCTCGGGACTCCCCTCAAAGTGACTTTGGAGCGATTGAGATAAACCACTCTTTGTTGGTCCTCTAAACTTATCTGTCTCTTTAAACGACTTAACATAATCAAGCAAATCGCTAACGGTCATTCCAGCTATTTGCTCTTCCGTTATAGGTGATTCATTAGTCACCCACCCAGAACTCATATATGTTGAATACTCTGGGTGCTCAGGCATTCGCTCCTTGGTTATTGCTAGATTCGCTGTAACCATATCTTTAACATTCTTATATGTGCTTTTTTTAATAGCACTAAGCCATCTCAGTTTCTTATATGCTAAATATCTTTTGTCATCTTCTTCATCGCCACTTTTTTCTTCTGTTAAGCTATCTATCAAAGAGATAATTTTGTCCTTTTGGACATCTAACAATGAATCAAAGTGCTTTCTTAAATAATGAAACAACTCATAGCGATAATTACTCGACAGTTCAACCTCATCCACTATCTTAAAGATCTCCAAATTACTTATTTTTTCTGGATATATAGTGGCTAATGCAATAACTACTCTTCTCACACAAGCATACTGACATTTCAGCAAACCAGATAAAAAGCCATCCGAATGGTTCTTTAGTAAAAGCTTCGAAATCTCATATAGCAATAACATATAGGTAGACTGAGCAGAGTCAGAATACTCTGTTTGAGAGTTTAGTGGTACGGCAGTTCTCCATATTGAAGATGTTTTATCTAGGTCAGAATCTGTGTTTAGAATCTCTATTAACAAAGAAGTAATCTTTTTAATAACCTCGACTCCAAACTTACAATACTTTGGCTCCAGATGTTTTATCCCGGCAGATTTTTTAATAATTTCTTTTATATTATATGAATCTAAATTTTTAAGCTTAAACTTATCATAGTCACCTTCAATCTTTTTATAAGACAAGTAATTCTCCACAAAAGCAACTATTGAATCTAATGGATCATTGTCATCAAGCTGTTTTATCACACCTTCAAAAACCTCTTGTAAAAAAATCCCATCAACAGATCGATTAGTATGGATCTTAGCAAAAACTTTAGCAAAAGATATAGTTATGTCTTCAACCTTAAGCAGTGAAATTGGAATACTGTAATAACATTTAAACAAAACTCTATTTGAAAAATAGTCCTCTGTTTCAAAATTACACTTTCTTAAAACATTGACATAAAGTTCAAGTATACTAGCATCTGTAACTTTCCCATCGCGAATCTGTTTTCCTATATTCTCCAAGAAAAATAGTTGTGGCCATTTGTGATACTTTTCATCAGCACTTGGGTCGTCCTTGTATTCAAAATATCCTTTCTCATCAAGAACTCTTAGCCACTCAGGATTCGTTGCTTTAGTAAAAAAATACACCTTATTTCGATGACTTGATTCAATAACTTCAATAGCTTCCTTAATCACCTTTTGCTTACGATTCATTAAAAACCTCGTCAAACTTGGACAGAATGCTATCTATTACTTCATTATTCTTTGTTGGCATTGGAGGCTTTGCTTCTTTCGCAATTTCTGGTGCCCATTTCAGTATTAAATCCTCAATAGAATCATAACCACGCTTATCTGTATTATATGCCTTCACTTGAAAGCCAAGCTCTCCCCAGTATTTCTTTAAATGTTCAAGCAAATACAACTTATGACTCATCAAAGGTAGCAGAATAATATGCTTTTTATCGGAACCATCTAACTGAGAAGCTCTAAACAGCATCTCTAAAACTTCAAGTTCCTCTAAGCCATATCCTATAAATACTAATGTTTGTCCCTCTAAGAACTTTAGAAAGGACTCTCTAAATTCTCTATCAGTATAAAGTTTTAAATAATCCGCAGTAGATGCGATTAATTTCCCTTCTCCTTTTCCCATTATGCCATGCAGGTGCAACAAAACTGTTTGCTTAGCAGCTGCTGAGAAGTTTAAATCATGAGGGTAAGATATTATTTCAAAGTCGTTTTTCTTTTCTAATTCTGCATCTGAATTCTTCTCATCCTCAGCTATCTCGAGAGACTGTCCATCAAGGCTTTTTTGATGCAACTTGTTCAACTGGCTATCCAAAAGGTCGTCATAGTTAGTTGTAATAAACTTAACTCGGCATTTTGCAAGATGGGCAAAGATCTGACCTTCCTTTAGCTTCTCGCTATTCTGGTACTTTTTTAAAATATGCTCATACGTAAGGTCTATCTTCTTTTCTGCACCCAACTTCCAATTGGATTTAAAATACGAGTCGGCAATGGATATTTTTGTTTTGAGAGGTAAGTCCTGCATAAGACTTACATCATTAAAAGTAAGAGGGATATCCTTATCTTTTGCTAATGCAGTCAACATTGCATCTGCAAGTCCTGACCAAGATGGATAACCGTATAGCCTTGACAAACCGTTGCCAATGAAGATCGTCAATTTTCCAGCAATGGCTGCACTTATGACCTCAGATGGAATTTCGACTTCACTTGGCTCAGGTATCATTGAAATCTCCTCTTTTTGGAAAAATATCATTATTTCCCCAAAAAGCACTCAAGATTACTTTTGTTACAAATCGAACACAATCATATAACAAATCATTTTAATAGACAAAGGGTTGCGTTTACTATCTACGACAGCTGTGAAGTATTGAGCACGATCACGCTATTTCAGGATGCCAAGATTTTCCACGACACTTGGTCGGTATTTTCATTTCATTGAGGCATTTTGCAATTGCTCTCAAACTTAATCCCTCTTCACGCATCTGAAATATGGCCCTTACGGCTCGTATTTCCATCTTATGCTTAATAACTCTATTCTTCTGTCTTTTCTGCCCCAAATCGAGGTTGAGCAGGATTTCCGTGATGTTGTGATTTTCTTCTAATTGGAATTTCAAAGTTGATCAGAGCTCTTCTGATCGCATCTTTTGAGAACATAAATTCATCGGCAATTTGACCAATTGAAAGACCTTGATCAACTTATTTTTGCTTGAGAACATCACGATTTTTATAGGGCGGAATGAGCATAAAATCAATAATTTCAGACACTTTTATTTGAGAACGTTTTAGTTCGGGTAGTAGTTTTGATATGCCGCCATTTTATTATTAAATTTTGTTAAAGACTGCGTTGGCGGTCTTTTTTGTTTGTAGACAATTTTTTCTTGTAAGGACTATTAGATATGCCTAAATTATATGAATATCTAGGAATAATAATTTTTTTTTATTCAAATGAACACGAGCCGGTTCATGTACATGGTCGTTACGCTGACTTTGAAAACAAGGCAGAAATTATTTTGGCTAATGGCTTTGTAAAAAATATAACAATCTTGTAACAACTTTATCCGAAGAGATTGTCCAAAGTTGGATTAACTACTTCGTCTATAATAAAAAAATAATTACAAAAAAAATTGCCGGGAGATTGTAATGCGAAACCTTAAAATCACCAAGGCTAAATACGTTGGAGCCTATAAAATAAATTTAATTTTTTCAGATAATAGGGAATCTATCGTCGATTTCCAGGGATTCCTGGAATCGTCTTCACATCCAGAAATAAAAAAATATTTAAATCAAAATAAATTTAAGCGCTTTAACATCGTAAACGGTGATTTGATGTGGGGGGATTATGAATTGATTTTCCCCATAGCTGATCTCTCTAAAGGCAAGATCACGCACAAGAAGAAAAAAGAAAAGCATCTTAAGACATGGTACCAGAGACTAAAAATTTCAATAAGGCTGTAAACCGAAACATTAACCATTTTCTAAATGACTTCATGTTTTAATTAACTAAAAAAGAATTCGAAATTTTGAGGTTCCAAATTGGAACCTCAAAAGCTTATGTCAGAGGTGTAGAAGATATTTACCGTATGCTCTTACAGAGCCAGGGGTTGCCATGATGCTGAGATTTTTCCCTTAAAGGAATTTGATATTAATAACTCACCAAAATCTCATTGATTTATTATTTCGTTCTGATATTAATGTTGTGGTTGATGGATTAAGGAGAATAAGTTGATGTTTATAAATTGGGGATTTTTAGGCAAAGATTTTTGGTTGTTTAGATTCGGACAAGTGATGTCAGTTATTGGAGATAGTTGCGGAAATATTGCCATGGCCTGGTGGATACTTGAAGAAACTGGCTCCGCTGCAAAAATGGCATCAATTATTGCACCAGCAATGTTTGTCAGAATCTTTCTCCTTCCACTCTTTGGACCTATTGGAGATAAGTTTCCGAGAAAATGGTTAATTATTATTGGAGATGTCTGGAGAGGATTGTTAACAGTTATTCTTGCCGCTATGGTTTTCTTTCATTACTTTAATTTACCACTCCTTATCACTTTATATATTTTAATGGCCATTGGGACATCATTATTCCATTCAGTGGTCAGTAGCATTGTACCTCAACTGGTAACTAAAGATAAACTTCAAAAAGCCATGCAACAGGAACAAGCGATTATGGCCGGTGGCAGTGTTGTCGGTGGTATTGCAGGGGGATTATTTGTTACGATTTTTGGAATAGGAGGAGCTTTTCTAGTTGATGCAACTTCATATTTCCTTGCAGCGATTGCTTCATTCATGATCAAGGCCAATACTAAACCACCTGCAGTGGTACGAGAAAAGAAGGTACATGCCATTGTAAATTGGTTTCAAGAACTTAAAGAGGGTTTTAGCGTGGTGGTAAAAATCCCTATTGAATTTTGGTTAGCTATAGTTGCCGCCCTGATGAATTTTGTTGTTTCCCCCATTGGTATAGCTCTTCCTGTGCTCGTCAAAGAAGCTAGAAATATGCCACCTTGGTTTCTAGGTGCATTAGAATCCAGCGTTAGTATTGGAAGTATTATCGGAGCATTAACGGTTGGTTGGTTGTGTAGAAAAATGTTGGCAGATTTTGTAGTTGTTCTAGGTATTGTAATTATTGGACTGGGAATAGCAATATTGCCATGGATACCCAATCCTTCGCTTCCGCTTTCAATGATGCTTTTTATTGGTATAGGCTCCATGCTTGCCAATATTCCACTTAATACACAAATGGCGCTCGCAATGCCGGATGAATATAGATCAAGAGCAGGCTCAGTTATAGGTTTTATATGTCAACTGGCCTCACCACTCGGAGTTGCCTTTGCTGGTATTATGATTTCTAACATTGGATTAAATTTTACTATGCTAGTATGTGGCGGTTTGCTAATCCTTCTTAGTCCACTATTATTTCTTATACCAAAGTTTTCAGAATTCTTAAGATTGCCACCTGAGAAGGCACACTCATTCTATCGTGAAAATTATTCTGATGCTTTTAGAATAAAATAACGAAACCTCGTAAGTAATCTGGTTTATTTTTTATAGATAAAACTATTTCTCAATCTATTAACATCAGCTGGATTCACCCCTTCAGCTAAAAACTTTTTTTCCCATTTTTGGACGACTTTTGAAATCTTTTCACATATTTCTTGTGCCTCAGCTTTTTCTAGCCCAAATTCTCCACATCTACTTAAAGCATTTTTGATTGATGCCTTTTTCCCTTCATCTCCAAATGACATTGCAAGAGAGTATGTACTAGTGCTGATGATTCCAGGGACGACGTCATAAAGGGGGGCAAGACACCATTGATTTTTACCTTCATACAAAAAACCATGGTTTCTCATATGATCATCATTGTTATATACACTTATGTTAAATACTAATCTCGAGAATAACTCTTTTAAATCTAAATTTGGTCGAGGTGATATTTTTTTTATAGCATCACATATTTTAAAATAACTCCAATCCTTGTAATCATTCTCTGCCAGTCCGGTTGCTGTTAATGCAGAAATAAATGGAGTTGGGTTGTTCTCTTTATCCCTATCAAACCGTTCAATTAAATATACTGACCTACCTAAAACCGTTACATAATCAATGCTCGGAACATTAAGTCCACATTCTTTTGCAAGTTTCATGGTTAAATATTCTGTCAGTGGTTCATTCTTTTCATCTAAAGATAATGAAAATTTTGCCAAATAAGCACGTTTTTTCCAATCAACTGTCGCTTTCGGTCTAGCTCCCCCCAGAGAAGGGCCATAATCTAAATATGCTTTTAGCTTTTCTGTAGTTTTATTTTTAACCGCATCTTCTACGCCATCAATACATACTTCTAAACTGAGTCTTCTTCCTGCATATGGCTCCCATCCATCTACACCTAATTTTTGTGGACCAGTATCAGGATCTGGACCAAAAGCTAATGCTCCAACTCTATCTGGCCCCATTGAAATAATATATTCAAGCTCAGAAACTGCACGAGAAAATTTTTTATCCAGTAAATACCTACCCCATCTATCAGGACCAGCATCGCGAATTCCATTGAAGATACTTATACCTTCTTCTGTTTGGGTTGTTTTATCTCTTAATTCTAAATGGAGCGGATCAATTGAAACTCTATCAGGTCTCTTTAAATACTTTTTACCATATCTAAATTCAGAGTATGAAAATCTTCCTTCATTGTGAAACTTAAGTAATCCGCAAGGAACCCAATTTTCTTTTAAAAAAATGTATACGTAAACTTCATTCATAATTAAAACTCAACTGCTCTGTCAGGGATTTCACGAATCTCTCTTTTTGACCTTCGCTGCCTTTTTATTTCCTCATCAACTGCATTAATATCCAAATCAGGTTCAAACAAAACTTTCCAACCTTTGAATAATCCGAGGATATCTAAATATTGAAAATATATTCCTACTGAAACTTCTGGAGAGCCTTTTTCGATATTTGCAACTACACGAGAATCAACACCGAGGAGTGATGAAACTACTTTTTGTGTTCTACCCTGTCTTTTTCTGGAGATTCTAAGTAGGTTGCCTAGCTCCTCCATTTCGATTTGTAACCCAGTACTAAGGAAGTTTTTCCAGCTTTCTTTTCTCTTTAAATTAGCTTTCACAAATCCTCCGATAATCTACATTTAGATGCATTTTAAATAGATTTTCATACATTATATTGTATATTTTATCATACACTTAAGATTTATTCAACAAATATACATTTTAATGTATATTTTTAGGTTTTTAATACATTAAAATGTATATTAAAATGTATGGAAATTAGATATAAATATTTAATATTACATTAAAAATTATCCTAAACAGTAATTTGAATAATGTATAATGCTACGTTATATATTTTTTCATTCTTAGGGCCTACAAAAAGGGCTATAATGAAACTTCTAATAATTTTTTGGAGCGAGTTTAATGAATAAACCAAATTATGAAAGACCAACTGATGTTAAATCTCTCCTTGCCATGACCAAACGGCCAAAACGTGCAGTGGTTACCGCAGGGATGCCCTATGCTAATGGACCACTTCATATTGGTCACCTAGCTGGCGCACACGTTCCACCGGACGTTCTAGCACGCTACCTTCGCATGCTCATAGGAAAAGAGAATGTCCTTTTTGTAAGTGGCACCGATGATCATGGCTCTACCAGTGAGGTCGCAGCTATTCAAGAAGGACTGACCATAAGAGAGTTTATCGATAAGACTCATGCAAAACAAAAAGAAACGCTTGATCGCTTTGGCATTTCTTTTAATGTCTACAGCGGAACTTCTAAACCAGAAGCTTTTCCAATTCATAAGAAACTATCGCAGCACTTTATCAGGCAATTATATAAAAATAATATGCTGGAAAAAAGAACCACCAAACAATGGTTTGATACAAAGCTTAACCGTTTTCTACAAGATAGAAATGTGCAAGGCAAATGTCCAAATCCCCATTGCACTAATGAATCAGCTTATAGCGATGAATGTGAAGTTTGTGGACACCAATATAATCCAAGTGAGCTGGTTAATCCCAAAAGCGCTCTTAGCGGCTCCACTCCGGTTTTAAAAGATACCGTACACTGGTGGCTTGATCTTTGGAAGGTATCGGACGAATTGAAAGATTGGCTGAAAACCAAAGAAAATAAATGGAGAACGCCAGTCTTTAACGAAGTTTATAATACGGTTCTTCCTTCAATTATTTTTGATAATACTCACGAGCCGATTTTTAAAGAACTTCGCCCAACGTTACCCAAGCATAAAAGTCGCTACGCTCCTGGTAAAAAAGTAGTGGTTCAATTTGAAAATAAGACCGATCTGGAAGTTGGACAAAAGTTATTAAACGATAGAGGCGTTATCACATCCCTACTGGATGGCTGGGCCCATCGCTCTATCACACGCGACGTCTCATGGGGTATTCCACTGCCTGCCGATCTAGATCCTGATATGGAAGGAAAGACTTTATATGTGTGGCCGGATTCCCTCATTGCACCAATTTCTTTTTCCCAAGTAGCACTTATTAAACAAGGCGAAAACCCAGAAAGATATAAAGAATTTTGGCATGATCCCGAAGCTAAAATTTATCAGTTTTTAGGCCAAGACAATATTTACTTCTATGTTCTTATGCAAGGAGCGATGTGGTTTGGGGCTTCAGAAAATCCCCATAAACAACCAGGCGCCGGTGATTTACAACTAACCGATGTTTTTGGATGCTTCCATCTACAAATTGATGGAGAGAAAATGAGCAAGTCTCGCGGTAATTATTATACTGGCGATCAACTGCTGGATGAAAAAGGCTATGCTCCAGACCAAGTTCGATATTTCTTGGCACTACTTAGTCTGCCTGAAAAAAATTCCAATTTTGATTTTAATACTTTTCATGAAAGAAATAAATTTTTAGCAGGCCCCCTAAATGCCGCTTTTGAAAAACCCATTTCCGCAGTCCACTCTAGGTTTAATGGATTGGTACCAGAGGGAAAACTTTTAGAGAAAGCTGAAAAAGAAACCATGCAAATTGTTACCAGATATTTAAAGCAAATGGAACGTGCAGAATATTCGACACTGCTGTTTGCTATTGAAAACTATGCAAGACTTATTAATAGTCTGTTTACTCAGTATAAACCCCACGATGATCGCTTTCCTGAAGATCAACGAAAAGATGCGCTCTATTCATGTTTTTATATTTTAAAAAATATTATGATCATGCTCTATCCATTTGCACCATTTACCATGGAGAAACTCCGTATCTCACTAAATCTTCCGGAAAATATCTTTGCTATTAATGAACTGGGCATTGCCATTCCAGCAGGTCATAAAATTGGACCCAAGGGCGAATACTTTCCTAAGGTTGATGTTGATAATAACGAGGTGACTAACCAATAAGTAATTCCTCACTTATTTTTATTTCATGTTGCTCAAATAAATGTAAGAAAGGATACCGTAGTTATGATTGAATGATTTACCCTCAAGTAGATCATTCCTAAATTGATTAGCAATCGATGATTGATAATGAGCTGAAATAGTATTATCAGCATGATTGATACTTATTACTTCAATTTCTTGAAAATCTATAAATGTTTTAATTTGTGGAAAAAGCAGTTTATAAATGGCTTCTTTAAAAGAGTAGCACCTGGTAAAAAACTGGTTAAAAGGCATTAGGTTTGCGTATTGCTGATAGAGATCACATTCACTCTCCCTTAAAACCAAAGGACTCAATTCTTGTGATTTTTCGCTACTAATTAAAGGCTCTAAATCAATTCCAATCGCAAGATAGTCCTTTGACAATCCAACCATTACGCATACATCACTTTGGGTGTGAGTCACTGAACCAACTATACCTTTTGGCCAAAGAGGCATACCTTTTGTGCCTATACTGACCTCTGTATCGATTTTATCATCATTGGCTAATTTTTTTATCGCATCTTTTAATAAGGTTCTTCCTGCTAGAAATTCTATTTTTCGCTTTATTGGGCAATTTTCAGGTAATTGTTGGAAACTAGCTATACTGGCTTGATGCTTTAATAAAAATTCCGTCCGTTCTCCTTGATTAGACGGGAGTGCCTGCTTGGCAAAAATTAAATTGCTATTTTCTATAGTTTTAAATATTTTTTATACCTTTGTCTAAATTCATTCCAGGCCATTACCAATCGATCCGTGCAGATTAAAACTACAATAATAAGCATAATAGAACCAAAGCTAGAACTATCATAGATATCTATGACCAACCAACCTACCACAATCCAGTGAATAATATAAAAGCTAGTGATGTTGTTACTCCAGTAATATAAACGATTAAAGACAAAGTTATCTGGGAGAATTTTAATTAACCACTGACAAAATGGAATAAAAAATAAAATAGTTCCCACCATATAAATCATGACGTCAAAGTCGGTACAGCCCACGGAGTAAGAATGAATTTCCTCAAAGCTCACAAATTCTGGATTCAAGCTGACCAAATAAAGACCAATTGGGATCATGATTAATCCTAAAACTGAAGAATAAATCCAAAACGTCGTAATATTTTTACAATTTTTCAACCAATATCCATAAAACATACCCAGCATAGGAAAAGCAATCCACGGGAAAAACGGAAAATTCATGTAAATATTATCGCCCCAAAAATTCTCTAAAATCAGGTTAATATATTTATTGGAAGTCGAAAAATCCCATAGATATGGTGATATCGCTATTATAAAAATGGATAAAAATAAATAAGTAAATGAACTTTTTACGAAATGCTTTAGGATTGCCAGAAAAATAAGGGCCAGACCCGCGAATTGTAAAATATCGTTAATCCTCATATACGAGGAAAGAGTTTTGGGAGCAATATCTTCAAGAGTTAAAATATCAAATTGCAAGGCAAAGAAAACTGGTAGCGTAAAGCGCACAAAGTTAAGAAAGTAACCGAGAGCAATCAGTTTTATTCCACGGATAATAGATTGTTTTAAAGTAGCATGTTTGGAAATTTGAAAAAAAACCCCCATCGCAAAAACAAAAACACTGGCGGTTAAAGGACTTGAAAGCAGGTGGATAATAAAAGCATAAAAAGATTCGGTAAAATCAGGAAGAGCACATTCTTCCATAATATGAATATTCACCATAAGAAATAAAGCAAACCCGCGAACAAGATCAAAAGATTTAATTTTATCACTCATACTTGCCTACTTTTCACTTATGGGAATTCCTTCCCAATTGGTATTTTCGGGTAAATTGTCACCCTTCATTACCAGCGACAAAGATTGAACATTGGTCCGATCTCCAATTTCGCTATCATATAAAACTACGGACATATTCCCGATTGAACATTCATTGCCAATTTTCAGATAGGATGATTTCATTATGCGATCTTCAAATAAATGGTTTTGAATAACCACTCCCTCATTTAAAGCCGAATAATCACCGATCGAAACCAAATCCCATTCAGAAAACAAGGTGGTCCCCATATAAACATTTTTACCAATTTTACAACCCATCATTCTTAAATAAATATTAAAGAAAGGGGTTCCCAGTAATGGAGATAATAAAGGTGCAGCAATAGTTTCATACACTCCATTAATAAGTTCATTACACCAAACGTAAGTGCACCAAAGCGGTTTTATCACCGGATAAAATCGTCCCATTATTATTTTTTTCAAGAAAACCACACTCAAGGCGACAATTGCCGTTAAACTGATACCAACCAGTGGCCCCAGGGTTATGAGTTGTAATAAATTTAAATGATAAAACCCATAATAAAAGAAAAGCACCATAGCACTGGAAGAAGCAAGTCCTATAAAATTAGGAATTAAAATTCTCATGCCATCTATAAAGAATCGATAGATATATAATTTTGTAGTAGGTTTAAAGGTTTGGGTAATATCAAATGTAGTTATTTTTTTTCTATGAGGAAGAGAAAATGAAGGCACTCCTAACCATTCAGAATTATCAGGTGTGGTAATATGTTCTTGGGGAGCCAAAGAAAGTACTCCCAGCAAACAATTATCGCCTAAACTTTTCCCTACTGATAAATGAGCATTGTTACCCACAAAACTTCTGGTACCAATTTTATTTTTTGCTAAAAGAATATGATTTTTATAGAGGCGAAGACCTCCAATCATGGAACCATCGGCAAAAAAACTGCCATCCCCGATTAGGGTCAGATCAGGCGTCATCTTGGATACAGTAGAGATTTCTGCCAGTCGACCAATCTTTGCCCCCATCATTCTAAGCCAGGTAGGTAAATAAATAGTCGTATATAGAGAGTGTAAGATTCCAACGCTAGAAGCAAAAATTTTATCCATCATCCATTTACGAACATAGAAAAGAGAATAAACTTTAAAAATTCCCGTAGGTGTTTGGGGCATAATAATTTTTCTGACTATTACAATTCCCAAGCAGAAAACAATAACTCCAAATATTGCATCAAATAATAATGCACCAACAAGTCCACCCAATCCACCCCAATAAAATCCTGCAGCCAAGATAGCAATTAAAGGAAGTGATAATAGTAAAAAGATAACTTGGATTCCCATCAAGGCCAGAAGAAATAAAATAGAATAACGAACTGGTTTTGCCTGACTCTGATCATCTTTAATTTCTGGTAAAGTAATTTTTCCAATTTCAGCGGGAGACCCAACATAAGAGACACCTTCGGCGGTTTCTTGATGATCAATCAAAAGAGATAAATCTTCCAGCTTAGAATTATTATTCATCTTGGTATTTAAAGAGAGGCAGCTATGATCCCCAATAAAGCAATCATTTCCAATCTCACAACCTGCAATCAACAACATTCCATTTTCTATCCGATGACCAGCAATATGTGACCCTTGTCCTATGGAGGTATTACTTCCAATTTTAAGCAAATCAAAACTTCCCAAATGATGAGTGTTGATAAGACTATTCGCTCCAACCTTGGCCCCCATTAAGCGCAAGTAGATATTAAACATGGGTGTGCCTACTAACAAGGCACTGCCTGAAGCTGCTTGAATCCTTGATACCCACCACCATCTAAAATAATATAAGCTCCATAGTGGATAAGCTCCTGCACGGTATTTCCCGATAATTATCCATTTCAAAGCGACGCAAGTAAGCAGATGTAACGGAAATCCCAAGAGGATGAAGGGAATTGATAAATAAATTAAAGAAGTGTATGCGATACTTCCAGCTACAATTTGTTGTCCCACCCAAGTCAAAAACCCGATAATAGCAACTGGATATAAATAGATAAAAAATAGTGAGAAAGTTTGTAATCCTAGACAAAGATATCTTTCCCATTTCGAAGTAGCCTTAAATACCTCTTTTGCAGAGGTAGTAATCTTTGGAGCTCTTAATTTAATCGCATTATGTTTATTTTGTTCGTTGTTAAGATTGGCAGCAATTTTTTCTATAGTCTTTAGATGATATAAGTCCCGGACTGAAATATTGATTTGATACTTAGCTCTCAGAAGTGAGACAGCCTCTACGGCAAGTAGCGAATAACCAGCCAGATCTAAGAAAAAATCTGCCTCAGTAGAAATAGCTTCAATTTTAAATATCTGTTTCCAAGCCAAGATCATTTTTTCTTCTATAGGATTGCTTGGTAATTTAACCGATTGGTTGATATCAATTAAGGGTCTAATCGGAGTAGGTAAATTTTTACGATCTGCTTTACCACTGGCCAGCATGGGAAAATCATCCAGCAGATCAAAAAAAGAGGGAATCATATAGGCAGGTAATCTGGATTTTAACAAAGTTAAAATTCCCTGAAAATTAAAATCCTCTTTCTCACAATTTGGTATTGCGTATGCTACCAGCTCCAAATGCAAAGGAGAACGTTGGTATGGCTGAACTAATACACTTTTAACATGGGGAGCTTCGCTTATGACTGCTTCAATTTCAGATAATTCTACTCGAAAACCTCTGATTTTGACTTGAGTATCTAGTCTTCCAAAAAATTGAATTTCACCATTTGGAAGTTCACAAACTTTATCTCCTGAACGATATAAAATTGGTGAACCTCCATCTATCTGATAAAATGGATTCTTGACAAATGTTTTGAGGGTTAATTCTGCATTATTAAAATACCCACGAGAAACCCCAATTCCACCAATATATAATTCGCCAGCTTCTCCCTTATTTACCCGATTCATTAATTCATCTAGGATATACAATTGATATCCTGCTAAAGGGGTTCCGATCGTAATTTCCAATCCTCGATAACATTCTTTAACCGTAGTATTCACAGTAGTCTCGGTTGGGCCATAGACATTTAAAATTCTTCTACCATTTGTTTCCCATGTTTCTACTAGTGAGGGAGGACATTTTTCACCGCTTAAGATAATCAGTCTTAAAGAGGGTATGGCTTGTTTGATCAGTCCAAGAAAGGTTGGAACTGATGAAAAAACCGTCACTTTAAAATCATTCATGATTCTGGCAGCTTCATCTGGTAACTTAGCGGCAATCGGATTGCTCACCACTAAAGTGGCACCATTAGAAAAGGCCATCCACATTTCTTCAACGGACCCATCAAAGCCCAAAGAAAAACCTTGATAGATGCGATCATTATTTTTTATCTGAATGATTTGATTAAAAGCATGTATAAAACCAACGACATTTCTATGTTCAGTCATTATCCCTTTTGGACGACCGGTAGTTCCCGACGTAAAAAGAATATAGCATAGATCATTATCACTGGCGGTTATCAGCTGCTGCGATAATCGAACTTTGGAGTGTTGGTTTAAAATATTCAGATCATCTAAAAAAAGAACCGGACAACCTATTTTATTTTTTTTATTATCTGCCAATCCACGTTCGCTTATGACTAAAGAAACACTTGCTTCTTCCAAAATATATTGAATTCTATCTTCAGGATAACTAGGATCAATGGGTATGTACGTTGCTCCTGCCTTTAAGATGGCCATGATTGAAATAATTGGTTTGATAGAACGATCAAGATAAACAGCTACAAAGTCTCCTACTCCAATTCCTTGCGAGTACATAAAATTCGCCAGTTGATTGGCTTTTTGATCTAGCTCAATATAAGAAAGCGAAGTATCCTCTGACAATAAAGCAGTAGCATCAGGAAATTGATCCACCACTTTTTCAAACAAAGAATATAAAGTGTTTTTAGAGTTGTTGCTATCGGTTCTAGTAATAGTAACTTGATCGAGGGGATTTTTAACAATAGGTAAATTTATTTTCACCCAAAAATTCTGCCATCATTGGGTTTATTCGTCTACTACATTCAAATATCTACCAGGTTACCAGACTTATACATTTTTAATATTGTCATTGATCAATTCATACCAAAAGTTGATTACGACTTACAAGTACTAACCATACCAGCTATAGCTTAAATATTAAAATAAGTTGCCGTTTTAACTCAGCTTCAATAAAATTTAAAAGCTTTACACCAGTGATAAATATTCCAATATGGCAATATTGCCATATTCTCGATCGGTTTTTTTATGCTTATAAACGACTGGGATGTTTGAAGATGTAATAAAAACCAGCTAAAATAAAATACAAATAATAGGAGTAAATTTATGAGAATGTTAGCAGAATTTTTTCCAGAATTTTCTAAAATGTTGGATCAAATGGATGAACTTTATAAAGACAAAAGAACTATTGATGAAAAAACTTATCAGTTCATTTGTTTTGCTCTATCCATTAAGGCCCGGTCAAAACCTTGTGTTTTGAAACATTTTAAAGGCGCTCTAGAAGCTGGGGCAACCGTAAAAGAGTTAAGTTACATATTGGCGCTTACTATGCGTGAAGCAGCAGGTGCCGATGATTGCTGGACACATGATGTAGTAGCTGACTGGAAAGAAATTATAAAAGGCAATATTAGCTGTAATTGTCAAAAATAATTATCAAGAGTGCTCAGTTTCTTTCTTCTTACATCGATCTACTTCTGCTTGCAGTGTAATATGGTTAATTCCGTGGTGTTCATGTAAATATTGTTCAATCTTACAATAGATTAATTCAGCTTCCGAGATTTTCATATCAATCATATCAATATGAGCTTCAAAATGAATAGTCTTTTCATTTAACATCCAGGTATGAATATGATGAATATTTTTCACCCCATAAATGTTCTCAATAAACTCCTTGATTTCATCATGATTAAGTGGTGGAGAGGCTTGCATAAGAATATCAATTGCCTTTATTAAAATTTGCCAGGTCTCTCTAAGAATGTATAAAGAGATTAGAATAGTAATTAGTGGATCAATCCAAACGATGTTCCATAATTTAATTGCTATTCCCCCCAAGACAACACCAACCGAAGAGACGGTATCACTAATTAAATGAAGATAGCTTGATTTTATATTAATGTTCTCATGGGCATCTTTTTTCAATAAAAATACCGAAATAAAATTTGCTAACAATCCAATAACCGCTACCGTAATCATCAAGTTCCCATCAATAGTCTCAGGATGGTTAAAACGCTTGATAGCTTCATAAATAAGCATCAAGGAAATTCCAAAAAGAACTCCGGAATTTACAAAGGCCACCAATATTTCAATTCGTTTATATCCAAAGGATTTTTTATAGTTCTTAGGCCTTTTAGAAATTCGATGAGCAAAATAACTTAGAGCGATTGCAGCCGTATCACTTAAGTTATGAAGGGCATCTGATAATAACGCCAAACTACCCGAAAAAATACCTCCTAAAAACTCAGAAATGGTAATCAGGGCATTTAAAACGGTTACCCAGAATATTTTTTTCCCAGATAAATCTGAAACGTCATGAGTGTGATGATGTGATAATTCATGATGGTGCATTTATATTACCTTTAATACATAAGTTAAAACAAAATAAATTCCAATAATAATAAGAATTACTCCGGTAATCATTCTTATCCAATATTCTACTACTCCAACCTTTTCAAATAATTTCCCAACACTAGTTGCCCCAAAAGCAATTAGTATCGAAAAAACAAATACCGGCAGTCCAGTTCCTATTCCGTACATTGAAGAAAATAGCATGGTTGAAGAAAATTTGGTAGCCAGAGGGATCAAACTGCCAAAAAATAGTGCGGCTGAAACTGGACAAAAGGAAAGTGCAAACAACACACCCAGCGGGAATGCACCCCATACTCCCATGTTATGGAAAAGTTTTTGAAATTTTCCGCTTCCACCAAATGAAGGCAATGGAATACTAATAAGTTCCAGCATGATCGCTCCAATAATAATTAGCAGTGGTCCAATAATTTTTACCATTTGACTTTGCAAAAAGAAAGATAGACTTGGGATTGCTAAAATGCTTCCAATAACTAAATAAGCAACCGCGATATAGGTAAACATTCTACCCAGCGTATATAAGACCCCTGTCGTCATAACTATTTTTTTATTTTCAATTTTTTTAGAAATGAATGAAATTGCGGCGATATTAGTGGCAAGCGGACATGGTGATATTGCTGTCAAAATTCCAATCCAGAAAGCCGAAGCTAGTCCGATGAATAATTCCATGTCACATCTCCAAGAATTTCTTTATTTCCGATTTTATGTAGCTTTTAAATTGAGATTCATTTCTGGCCAGTTGCCAGATTTGATCTACATTTTGAAACTTTATCTCTTTACCATCTTTTTTCAAGGAGAGAAAAAATGAAATTGATTGGAGTTGATAATTTTGAATATAGTGATTATTAGAAGCTTCATCAACATTTACTGATTCAAAAGATAATAGTCCCTCTTTTATTTCCTTATCAAAAGAATCTTTTAAAACGTCGCGTATATAACCTTCCATCAAATTACAAGTACGACATCGATTAGATCCATGAAAATAAAGTCCTTCTACATATTTATCTTTTCTAGGAGTAACTACATCTGTGGCGGCTGCATTTTGCTCAGATATGTTTCCTATGTGAGATACTGACTGTGAAGAAACCACTACTGATTCATCTTTTTTTATTTCTGTTACCACCAAAAACACAATCGATGCAAGTACAAATAATCCAAGAAAAACTCCGATAATCTTTTTAAGTTCCATAACTATTCCTTATATTAACAATGGTTACTATTTTGTAATTAAATATTTTTTAATTGCTTCGACGTCAGGTACTTTACCTACGGACTTCACATCACCATCTACTACTAGTGCCGGAGTCATCATTACTCCAAACTCTGTTATTTCTTCTATCTTTTCAATTTTTTCAATTTCACATGTAACGCCAGACTCTTTAATAGCGGCGGCAGCATTTTCGTAAAGTCTTTTACACTTCGGACAGCCTGTACCTAGAATTTGAATTTTCATTTTATCTCCTTATAAATCCACTTGATATATTTTAAGTTAAGAAAAAAAATGTCCAAAAATCATCCCTGATATTGTGGCCATAATAATTACCAACGAAACAAATACTACAGTTTTTTTCGTTCCCATTACTGATTTTATAACTAACATATTAGGTAGACTGAGTGCTGGTCCTGCTAAAAGCAGTGCCAAAGCGGGACCTTGCCCCATACCATTTCCAATAAGACCTTGCAAAATGGGAACTTCGGTCAGTGTTGCAAAATACATAAATGCTCCAGCAAACGAAGCGAAAAAGTTGGCACCAAAAGAATTTCCACCGACCAAACTAATAATCCACTCTTTGGGAATAATTCCTTCTGACTCAGGCTTACTACCAAGCAAAAATCCAGCTATAATAACGCCAAAAAGAAGGAGAGGAAGAATTTGTTTGGCAAAAGTCCATGTGGAAGCAATCCAATCCTTGCTTTCATTATTCCCGGTATTCGCGATAATTGCTAAAATTACAAATCCTACGGTAAACGGTACGAGTGGATTATTTGGAACTAATAAAAAAGCCAGACTTACCAAAACTAATGCCACTATCAGTTTCCATGCTTTGGTATCAAACCATCTCCACATGATAATATTAAATGCTATATAGAAAGCTGTCGTGATAATCCACTTGGATGAATAAATGAAATACCACACCCCTTCTGATTCTTGAGGTTTTCCCCAATTGGCAAAAACTAAAATACCTACCATCGAAAGGAAATAGAGGGCATTTTGATAAAGTGGACGAGAAACTTCCGGCTCTGGCATCATCATTTGTTTTTTAGCTTTAGCCACTTCTTCTTTTTTAAAAATAAAATGCATTAAAAGCCCAATAATCACACTGAAACCAATAGCACCGACAGCCCTGGCTATCCCGAGGGGA
>Ga0208958_1001715_pt1 | contig 20727 bp, 12 predicted proteins | sample RifOxyB1_FD_184032 | JGI IMG/M metagenome (GOLD analysis project Ga0208958, IMG submission 184032) | Soil microbial communities from Rifle, Colorado - Rifle Oxygen_injection B1 (SPAdes) | ecosystem: Environmental > Terrestrial > Deep subsurface > Rock core/Sediment | place: Rifle, Colorado... | reverse complement strand
GGACACCAACGTGGAGTCCCCGATCGAGAACACCACCAACATCAACCTGTCGGAAACGGTCCGCGACGTGCTGGCCGGCCTGACGCCGCGGGAAGCCAAGGTGCTGCGCATGCGCTTCGGCATCGACATGAATACCGACCACACGCTGGAAGAGGTCGGCAAGCAGTTCGACGTCACCCGCGAGCGCATCCGCCAGATAGAAGCCAAGGCCCTGCGCAAGCTGCGCCACCCGTCGCGTTCGGAACAGCTGCGCAGCTTCCTCGATATCGACTGACGCGGCGCGCGGCGATGCACCCAGCAGGCGCGGCCCTTCGGGGCCGCGCTTTTTTTTGGGTGCGCCGATGCGCGCCGCATGATCCTGGTGCATCGATGCAGCCCGCATGCGATGCGCCTTGTCATGGTCCTCACATCACGCGCTCTACACTGCGCGCTTCACCACGGTCAGAGAACCGCGTGCAGCGACGGGACGCACTCAGGAGCGCGCTCGCCATGGCACTGCTGGGCGGCATGCCCCGCGTGCTGGCGCAGGCGACGACATCGGCAAACGCCGGCACGACTTCGACGCGCTTCACGGTGGAAACGGTTCCAGCCCTGGCGCGCTCGCTCGCCGGGCAACCCTATCGCGCACCGGACCAGACGCTGCCCGCCTCGCTGGACACCGGCTACGACGCGTACCGCGACCTGCGCTTCGATCCGCAGCAGGCGATCTGGCGCAAGCAGGGCCTGCCGTTCCAGTTGCAGATGTTCCACCGCGGCTTCCTGTTCAAGCAGCGCGTCGAGCTGTACCGCGTGGACCAGGGCCGTGCGACGCCCATCGCGTATGCGCCGGAGCTGTTCTCGTTCCCGCCGGGAACGAAGCCCGAACTCGCCGGCGATCTGGGCTTTGCGGGCTTCCGCGTGCATACGCCGCTCAACTCGCCGGGTGTCTACGACGAACTGATCGCCTTCCTGGGCGCCAGCTACTTCCGCGCGCTGGGCAGGGGACACGCCTATGGCCTTTCCGCGCGCGGACTCGCGCTGGGCAGTGGCGATGCCGGCGCCGAGGAGTTCCCGGTCTTCCGCGCGTTCTGGATCGAACAGCCGGCACCGGGCGCGGACCGCCTGGTCGTGCATGCCCTGCTCGACAGCCCCAGCGTGGCCGGTGCGTTCCGCTTCGACATGAAGCCCGGTGCCGAGACCGTGATCGACGTGCGGTCCCGGCTGTACCCGCGCGTGGATCTGGCGCGCGCCGGCATCGCGCCGCTGACCAGCATGTTCGAGTTCGATGCCGGCGATCGCGTGGGCACCGACGACTACCGTCCCGCCGTGCACGATTCCGATGGCCTGGCGATCTTCAACGGCCACGGCGACCAGATATGGCGTCCGCTCAGCAACCCGCCGCGGGTGCAGGCCAGCGCCTTCATGGACACGCATCCGCGCGGCTTCGGCCTGATGCAGCGCAAGCGCGGCTTCGGCGACTATGCCGACATCGAGGCGCGCTATCACCAGCGCCCCAGCCTGTGGATCGAACCGCTGGACGACTGGGGCAAGGGCGCGGTGACGCTGGTGGAGATTCCCACCGGCGACGAATACCACGACAACATCGTCGCGTTCTGGCGGCCCGAGCGCCCGTTGCGCGCCGGCCGCGAGCACCGCTTCGACTACCGCATGCACTGGTGCGACATGCACCGTTGGAAGGAAGGCCTGGCCATCGTCAGCGACACGCGCATCGGCGCGGCGCCCGATCCGGCGCGCCGGCTGGTCGTGATCGACCTGGAGGGCGGCCGCCTGGCCTCGATGCCGCGCGAGGCGACGTTGAAGCCCGATGTCTGGGCGGCGCGCGGCGAAGTGAGCGGTGCGGTCGTGTATCCCAATCCGGAGACGCGGGGCTGGCGGCTGAGCTTCGAGTTCCGCCCCCAGGCCGACACCGCCGACGGACGCGATGTCGAACTGCATGCGCGCGTGCTGGAGGGGCACGTGCCGCTGTCCGAAACCTGGCTGTACCGCTGGAGCACCTGAGCATGAGCGACCCCCGTACCGACGACATCTCCGCACCGCAGGCGTGGCTGCCCCCCGAGTCGCCGCTCGCCATGCCGGTGCAGGACCTGGCCGCGGGCCGCTTGTCCACGCGCCGCTTGCCCACCTCGCCCCGCGACATCGGCGTGGCGCGGCATCGCTCACGCTGCTGGCGACCTACCAGATCTGGTGGGTCTTGCGCGGCGGTGGCATCGACGTGCTGGAAGGCGTGGTGCTGCTGCTGTTCGTGGCGCTGTTCGCATGGGTGGCGCTGGCCTTCTCCAGCGCGCTGGCCGGCTTCATCCAGGTGGTGTCGCGGCGCGCGATGCCGTTGGGCATGGACCCCGAGGCGCCGCTGCCCGCGCTTGCGACGCGGACGGCGCTGCTTCTGCCCACCTACAACGAAGATCCCCACCGCCTGCTGGCGGGGCTGCGGGCCATGCACGAATCGCTGGCGGGCACGGGGCAGCTGGATCGTTTCGACTTCTTCGTGCTCAGCGACACCACCCGGGCGCAGGTCCGGCAGGAGGAGGTGCGCGCGGTCCTTGCGTTGAAGCGCCGGCTGGGCCCGACGGCGCGGGTGTACTACCGGCGCCGCGAGGACAACACCGAGCGCAAGGCGGGCAACATCGCGGAGTGGGTACGCCGGTTCGGCGCCGCCTATCCGCACATGCTGATCCTGGACGCCGACAGCCTGATGACCGGCGACACGCTCGTGCGCCTGGCTTCGGCCATGGAGAAGCACCCGCAGCTGGCCCTGCTGCAGACGCTGCCGATGATCGTCAACGGGCGCACCTTCTTCGCGCGCATGCAGCAGTTCGCGGCCCGCGTCTACGGCCCCGTCGTCGCCCAGGGCGTGGCATGGTGGCACGGCGCGGAGGGCAATTACTGGGGCCACAATGCGCTGATCCGCACGGCGGCCTTCGCCGCGCATGCGGGCCTGCCGCACCTGGGCGGCGGCAAGCCGTTCGCCGGCGCCGTGCTGAGCCACGACTTCGTCGAGGCCGCGCTGCTGCGCCGGGGTGGCTGGGCCGTGCACATGGTGCCCGGGCTGCAGGGGAGCTACGAGGAGGGTCCGCCATCGCTGACCGACATGCTGGTGCGCGACCGGCGCTGGTGCCAGGGCAACCTGCAGCATGGCGCGGTGTTGCCGGCGCGCGGGCTGCACTGGGTCAGCCGGCTGCACCTGCTGGTGGGCATCGGCCATTACTTCACCGCACCGATGTGGGCCATGCTCATGCTGGTAGGCCTGGCCATTCCGCTGCAGCAGGCCGGATTCAACCTGGGCCAGCTGCAGTTGGAGGGCTTCACGCCCGCGCTGTACTGGCGCGGGGGCGACCCGGAGCGGGTCCTGTGGGTCTTCTACTTCACCATGGCGGTGCTGCTGGCGCCCAAGGCCATGGGGTGCCTGGCCACGCTGTTCGATCCCGCCCTGCGCCGTGCATGCGGCGGCGCGGTACGCATCGTCGGCAGCGCGCTGCTGGAGACGGTGATGGCGGCATTGATGGCGCCGGTCACCATGTACGTGCAGTCGCGCGGCGTCGCCGAGGTGCTGGCGGGGCGCGATTCGGGCTGGGAAACGCAGCGCCGCGACGACGGCAGTGTGCCGCTGGGCAGTCTGCTGCGCCGGTATGCGGGGCTGACGCTGGTCGGTGCGTTCGCCGGCGTGCTCGCGTACCTGGTGTCGCCGGCGCTGGCCGCCTGGATGGCGCCGGTGGTGCTGGGCATGGTGCTGTCGGTGCCGATCAACCTGCTTGCATCGTCCGCGTCCGCGGGCCAGTACCTGCGCGTACACGGTTGGCTGCGCACGCCCGAAGAGACTTCGCCACCGCACGTCGTCGCGCGCGCCCTGCAGCTGCGCGGAGCCCCCGCCGACCCCGCGATCGGCCTGGCCCCATCCGGTACAATCCCGGCACAACGGGCCTATAGCTCAATGGTTAGAGCAGAGGACTCATAATCCTTTGGTTCCAGGTTCGAGTCCTGGTGGGCCCACCACTGAGTAGTCCAAGGTTGTCCGGATTTGTCCGGTGGTTCCCGAGAAACCCCGCTAAATGTGGGGTTTTTTGTGCGCCACGGTCCAAGTTGATCCACTTGAATCCGGGATGGAAGTGAGTCAGGCTGTGAGTCAGAGGGCATGATCTATGCTCGATGACTCACAATCGCCTGACTCACATGCTGACTGACACCAAGCTGCGCTCCCTGAAGCCACGCGAAGACGCTTACCGCGTCGCCGACACGAATGGCCTGTGCATTGAAGTGCGGCCGTCCGGGGCAAAGGTGTGGCGCTATCGCTATCGCCACTCGGGCAAGGCAAGCATGATCACGCTGGCCGAGTACCCGATCATGTCGCTCGGCGAGGCGCGAGCCGAGCGGGATCGGCTGCGGGCATTGGTCAAGGGCGGCGCCAACCCCGCCCAAGTGGCTCGTATCCAACGAGCCGCACAGACCGAGCGAGCCGAATCCACCTTCAGTGTGATCGCCATTGAACTGCTGGAGAAGCGAACCAAGGAGGGGCTGACTCCCGGGTCGGTAAAGCGCGAGCGCCGCCTGATCGAAAAGGACTTGGCGAGCATCGGCGATATCCCGATCACGGACGTAACGGCGCCGGTACTGCTGACAGCGTTGCGCAAGTTGGAGAAGCGCGGCGTTGCCGAGACAGCGCACCGGACGCGCTCGCTTGCTAGTCGTGTGTTTCGCTATGCGATTGCCACTGGACGGGCGACATCAAACCCGGCCGATAGCCTGGTCGGAGCGTTGGAGCAACCCCAGACCAGGCACTTCGCGAGCATGACCGATCCTGCCCAGATCAGCGACCTGTTGCGGGCAATGTATTCCTATCAGGGATCGCCCGTGACCTTGGCGGCGTTGAAGCTGGGACCGATGCTCTTCGTGCGGCCTGGGGAGTTGCGAAAGGCTCGGTGGGAGGATGTCGATCTTGAGAAGGCGGAGTGGCGTTTTGTTGCCAGCAAGACAGGAACACCCCACATCGTGCCCCTCTCGTCCCAGGCGAAAGAGATCTTCGAGGACCTGAGACCTCTCACCCGGCGGAGCGAATTCGTCTTCCCCGGGGTTAGAAGTTCGAAGCGCCCGATGAGTGAGAACACGGTCAACGCGGCGTTGCGGAACCTTGGCTTCGATGGCGACGCCATTACTGGCCACGGCTTTAGGGCCATGGCGAGAACAGTCCTGGATGAGGTTCTGGGCTTCCGGCCGGATTACATCGAACACCAATTGGCGCATGCGGTTAGGGATCCGCTTGGCCGTGCCTACAACCGCACCGCGCACCTGGCCGAGCGGAAGAAGATGATGCAGGCGTGGGCGGACTATCTGGACTCGCTGAGGCTAAATGCCAATGTCGTTTCGATACGTCGCGCCGGGTAAACCTATCGGCTTCCTGATCGCTCGTGAGGTGCCGGCGTGTGGCCAGCGCCGTGGGGCGGGGCTGTTCATAGGTGGTCTCTTGCCAGGACAGTTTATTGCCTTGGTAATGACGTGCTTACTGAATAGCATGCTCCGGACGAGGGCGTCCCGAGAAGAGCCCGGCAATGGCTGACATCATGACGCCAGCTCAGCGGAGCGAAAGAATGTCGCGCATCCGCAGCCAGAATACCAAGCCGGAGATGCTGGTCCGGAGGTTCTTGCACGCACGGGGATTCAGGTTCCGCTTGCACGCCCGGGACCTGCCTGGCAGGCCGGACCTAGTCCTGCCAAAATACAGGGCAGTTGTGTTCGTGGAGGGCTGCTTCTGGCATGGTCATTCGTGCCAGAAGGGGCGCGTACCGGGCACCAATTCGGATTTCTGGCAGGCCAAGGTAGCCGCCAACCAAGCCCGAGACAAGCGCAACCAGCGTGCGTTGAGGCGCGATGGCTGGCGAGTCATTCGTGTCTGGGAGTGCCAGCTGGCCAAGAGCAAGACGCGGGACGCGACACTGGCGCGGCTAGTTTCACGGATTTCGGCCTAGCGTGGCTGTGGGATGGACATTCTGGGGAAATTTGTTTGCAAAAGAAATTTTTAAGCGTCGTGGATTTGTTCGCGGGATGCGGTGGGTTTGGGCTTGGCCTTGAGCAGGCCGGTTTTACGCCCATTTTCGTCAATGAGTTGAATGACGATGCGCGCGGCACCTACATCGCGAACCGCAAAGACCGCCATGAGCATTTCGCACGCGGGCTTGATGAGAGCAAATGGCTGAATGATTTCAGTTCATCCGATGCCCGAAAGATGGTGAGCAAGAAGGACTATCTTGATGGCCTCCAAAAGCTCTTCAAGTCCGAGTTCGGAATTTCACATGGCGAGATTGACCTGATAGTAGGCGGGCCTCCATGTCAGGGGTTTTCTGGGATCGGCCACCGGCGATCCTATGCCGTGGACAAAAAAAACCTCCTGTCGAACCACCTCTACAAGGACATGGCGAAGATCATTGGCCATCTTCGCCCGCGCGCTTTCGTTTTCGAAAACGTACGGGGGTTGTTGACCGGGCGTTGGACCGCGGATGGCGACAGCGGAGAGATATGGAAGGACGTCAAGAATGCATTCGCGGGAACTGGCGAATACACGCTTGCCGCCGAGTTGGTCTACGCGAAGAATTACGGCGTGGCACAAAACAGGCCGCGCATTCTTCTTGTTGGCATCCGACATGACGTTATTGGCAAGGCGGCTACCACGAAAGCGGAAACTGAACATATCGACGGAACGGGCGTATCCAGTGGATTCTTGCCGAAGGGCAAGCCCGGAGAAGCGCCTAATTTGGTTGATGTTCTTGGTGATCTAGTTGATCCGGGTTATGAAAACGGGGGCAGCACGACCGAGTATCCACACAAGGCAACGTGCGAAACACAGCGCTGGTTCAGGACTTCGGCCGATGGCTCGCGCGTGGCAAGCAAGGGTTCCTCGGTCACCGAGCACGATTACAGCAAGCACCATCCCGAGGTAATCAAAAAATTCAAGGCCATGATTCGGGGCGGCGAGTTCGAGGCGACGAAAAAGTTCGCCCAGCGCGTACTCCCGAAGGATTGGGGCCCAACGGGGCCGTCGATAACGGCGACTTCGCTGCCGGACGACTACGTGCATTTCGAGCAGCCGCGCACCTTGACGGTACGGGAGTGGGCCCGGTTGCAGGGATTTCCCGATTGGTACGAGTTCAAGGGCAAGCGAACTACGGGCGGCCTGCGCCGTGCTGGTAACCCGCTCGAAGGTGTCCACTTCCGAGAATTGCCGAAGTACACGCAGATCGGGAACGCAGTGCCAGTGCCCATGGCCAGAGCGATCGGGGAACATTTAGCGGCTATCCTCCGGAAAGGAAGGAAGTAAGCTCCGGCCCAGTGGTCGGGCTTGGCAATCCATGCAGGAAACCTGTTGGGGGGGGGATGAATAGCAATCCATGGAGTTCCGAAGACGCAAAGGTCCTCGCCGGGCTGCCGGTCGCGGGAGGCACTGCGCAAGAAACAAGTTTCCAGAAGCTCCAGAAGCGGGCTTTTGGCGGGGAGGATGTCGCCGCTCGCCCGGGGGCTGAGGACGACGAATGGTGGCCGAAGGGCCCCCTGTTGCCCGGTGTCCAGGAGCTAACAAGAGACTTCGTCACCGGTATTGAGTCACCCGAAAGCTTGCACCTCGTTTTCCTGCTTGGTGGAGCGGGAAACGGCAAGTCATTTGCCGCCCGGTCTCTTGGGAAGGAACTCGGTCTTGCCGCATCCGCGAGTGATGCACTCGCGCATCGTATTTACAAGGCAACCAGGAATGGCGTGCGCATCGAGCTTCTCAACGACGCAACAATTGCGCCAAGCGCGGATTATCAATCACGCCAGCCCGTGGCACTTGCTTGTGACATACAGCGCTGGTGGGGTGAATCCGCGGTCAGTCCCGTGGCAGCTTTCTGCTGCGTAAATCGTGGAATCGTCATTGATGAGCTGCGTTCGCTATCAGAACAAGGTCATGATATTGAAGTTTTCGCGCGGGCCATCCTTGCTTGGCTTGCATCCCCGGAAAGCGATGCTGCTGGCCAGCTAGGTACCTCGTTGGAGGAGGCCAAGCTTGTTCTTGGCGAACACTACCACGAACTTCGTTTCAATTTGGGTGGGCGTTCCGTACGAATCTCGGCCATGTCGGTAGACGCGCGCTCGCTACTGGACATTGATGGAGACCAGTCCCGTGCGGGAATGTTGTTCCAGCAAATCGTGGGGCGATGCCGTGACGACGCCTTGGCCAGGCCGGCGGATTGCCCTATCAGGGCCAATGTCCAGCAGTGGCTTCCTCCTAATACTATCCTGGGCTGGGAAAATATCCTCGCCCACGCGGAGATAGCGTCGGGGCGATTGCATAGTTATCGCGATGTCTGGGGGTTGGCCGCGCTAAGTATCCTTGGGCCGAGGTTTGCCGTGACCGATGGCTCCCAATCCTTGCTGGATCACGTGGATCGTTGTCTGCACAAGGCGCGCAATGGATCATCGCCGAAGGATAGGCTGGACGCCTTGCTGGAACTGTCCCAGTTCCGCATGCACAACGCCTTGTTCAGGTCTCCCATACCTAGTGGTGGCGATGCGTTGCCCTTTTATCCACCAACTACGCCGGCACACCTCGGGTTGTCGCTTGTAGACCCTTCGGCATGGGGGTCCATGGATAGCCATGCTGTAGAAGTTGCGATGCAAAGCGTCGCGCTTGGTGGAATGCCCAGCGAGTCATTGATCGGAAGCGGCTTGCTGGACAATGCATGGTTCGGGTTCGATAAATACCTAGAGCAAGCAATCGTCGAATACGTGGGTAGCGACGATTGTTCCGACCGCGTGCGACGCCGGCTCGTTTCTTGGTTCGGTGGCTATCTCACCCGTCTTGTCGGCGTGTCCACAGGGCGCCTGGGGAATCTTGCAGTTGTAACGCAATGGAAGCTTTGTCGGGAGGCATGCGTCAACGGTGTTGGGAAACTTCCGTTGGAGTTCGAGAAAGCGATAAGGTCGCTAGTTTTCCCGCAACATGATGATGTACCACCGGACAGGATCCTCGTGCCTGCCTTTGCTGCAAGGGTCGAGCCATTGCAAGCGTCACGGGACGGAGCAAGCCCGAGGCTAGCCGAGATCATTCCCCATAATTCCATCAACCTACAGGTGAGGCAGCAAGGGAGTCGCCTCGTGCTTGAATGCACGCTTACGGGGCATGCCGAGGTGATAGGGCAACTTGTGCTTGATTTCTCCCTCGTGAGGGAGGCATTGGCTTGCCGTGGACGCAGGGCAGGGCAAACGGAATCAACTGCTCATGTCGAGCCGCGAATCGAACGCTGCCGCGCATCGAGCCTTTCCGCGGTCCCAGCCATCCAACGCCGGCTTGTCGTGATTTCCGGTGGAAGCCCGGTGGAGTTGAACTAATGGCCTTTGCATTCCCCGACCTGAAGCGCCCCCAATATCCGTCGAGTCCGGAAGTACTGCTGTCAGCCTTGGCATGGTCGGTGGTCCCCAGAGCGCCCGGGCATAACGAGACGGGGCTGATATACCAGCGGAAGGAAAGCCGGGCAAAGCGTGGCGTTACCATCGAACAAACCATGCCACGTGGCCAAGGGCTGGAGGCTTTTCGCGCGAGCCTGCAGTCGAATGGTTGGACTGCCGTAACCGGGGGGGACTTGCCCAAGGTGGTTGCCGAGGCGGCTGTGGACGCCATGCTGGGCGTCAAGCCTCCAAAGGGCGTCGGCTATGCGTCATCGGCAATCGGCCTCGCTGGCGCGCTACTGCAGGACCCTATCGGCGGCCTTGCAACCAAGAATCCCCCCAACTTTGCCAACCTGCTGAATACGATGCATGCGCTTGGTGGTAGCGCCGAGGGGCAAACAGCCGCAAGCCGTTGGTTTGATGTCGCCCGCTACTACTCGGCAACCAGGGAACTGAAAGCTTTGGAAGATGCTCTGGCGGGGACAACCCTAAAGAACTTCCTGCGTGAGGGGGTGTGGCCGCCAAATTCGCCACAGGTTGCGAAGGCATCCGTTCCGGAACCCGCACCATCATGGTGGCAAGCAAGCGTAGTCTCAGCGGGAGTTGGCACCCCATTTTCTTGGTTCCATTCAAGTTGGAACCGGCTTTGCTCGCCGGAGTGGTACACGATTCTCCCGCCGAGGAGGTGGGCAGGTTGGGCTGTTTGCGTGCTTCGGAATGCCATTGGATTCACCTTCCTCTGGGAAGCCAATTTCTTCTTGGAACTTGCACGCGGAATTGCAGACCACGAACGCGACCCCACTACGGTTGCACGCTGGGCATTAAGTCCGACAAGGCCGCTAGTTCCCTACCAGCGAGGCGGCATAGCACAGATGGATGTAATGCCGTCGATTCGACGGTTGCTGACGCAAGGGCTGGCATGCCGCAAAGCAATCATCGAGGCTGCTGGCGAGCTTAGCGACGAGCCGAATGATCTCGCGAGCCTTGTCGAGGCGCTTCGTACTGCCAATCCAAAGTCGATCAAAACCGCACTTGGCGGCGGGGGCGACAAGGGAGGCTTGCCCAACTTGATTGAAACGGTGCGCTATTCCTTGCTAGCGAGAAGTGCTCTGGACACACCTGACCATCACGCCCTTTTGAAGGTCGTCAGCAGGAACTACACGCACGTGGCTCCCGCGCCAGAGTGGATTGTCGTGATGTCCGCGATGGCTGCGACGGGGCCATCGGATGCCGTTCGATTGGGGGATGTCCAACGCTCGTTGGAAGACATTGGGTTCAAGCCCAGGATCGACTTCTTGCTTGGTGAGTTGGAGCGGGCCGGGCTATGTGCAAGTGCCTCGGATGGCGACGAAGGCATTGAGATAAACCTTGGATTCGGACGGAAGTAATATGTCATTGATCGGACGCGCGCTTGCCCGTTTGGCACACCGGATTAGCGGTCAATTGATGCTGGAGTTGCCAGATGATCTCCAGCCGACATTCATCGCCGGGCTTCTCGGGGGGGCTAACGCGGAAGTCGCCGCTGATCCGTCGTTTGCCCTTTTTGTCCACGGGCAACGGCAGGATGTCGCCTCGATCTCGCCGCGCGTGGATTTCAGAGAGCTGGCAATGTACCGGCAGGGGTCGCATATGGCCGTGGCCTTTGCGAGCGACAACCGTGGCATGTCGACTTACTCCAGTGTTTATCCATTGTTACTCTCCAACGGATTTCCCTCTGCCAACACAGCAAGCGGGGGGACTGGCGTTGCGGGCTTACAGGAATTTGGCGCGTGTCTAGCCGAAGTCCTGACCGAAAATATTGGGACCCATGGCCTGTCGCAGGAAGAATTCCAGGAAACAACACAAAGCATCCTCGGGTTCCTGGCAGCTGCTTACGAAGCGGTAGGAAATGGCCAATCGAGCTTCGCCGCGGACTGGTGGCTTCACGTGCATCAATGGGTGGAATCGCTAGCCGTGGTGCCGGGCGCCACGTTCGAGCCGAAAGGGGTTGCCAGACTTTACGGCTGCGCCGGATTACCCGTGCCGTCCCGTGGACATGCCTTGTCCACCAGGCCAAAGGATTACATCAAGGTACTGCAGGACCGCTGGTCGAGCCCGCCAGCCATCATGACGGAAATCGCCAGGCTCGAAGGCTTGGTGTCGGCAACCAAGGCGGCAAAATTTCTGACAAAGCTTGATTGGGAAAAATCCCACTCGATAACGAGCCTCAGGAGTGATTCCGTCGTTGCTTTGGTGGCTATGGCGAATGGCGGCGATCCCTTGGACAGGATCAGGGGGTGGGGCCATCTGGATGAAGCCGTGTTCAAGGAAAGCTTCGTCGAAGCCAAAGGCAAGCTCGGCGTTCGCCGAGGGGGCTCCGACCTGCCGCTACCCTGGAAAAACGCCCTGCCGGTCCTGGTAGCCAAGGCCGATGAATCAAAGGACGAATCTGGAAATAGCCTGCTGCTTGGAGAAGTCGAGCTTGTAGTGCCGTACAAGCCCGATAGTGTGGATCCTTCCACTGTCACGGATGCGGGCAAGCTACTTTCCCAAATCCAAGTTTCTGGCATTCGCGGATGTGCGGCGATGTTCGAGGCCGAATCAGCCCTGCTGGTTCCAGATGGTCTCCACTTGAAAGGAACGCTTGCACTCACGCCCGCCAAGAAGGCCCGTAACCTTGCATGGATCGAGGCCTCGGCTTCTGGCGAGGCAGCCCAGTTCTTGGTTGATCGGTGTAATGGCTCGTTCACCTTGCTGAGGTCGGACGAAGTCGCGTTGTGGGCGAAGCCCCAGGGCCGCACCACGAAGGCGTCAATGCGCGGCCCAATCATTTGGTCGCGAAAGGATAGTGATGCCGTGTCTGTCGAAGTGCCGGAACTAGGGGGCTATGATCTTGCCGTCGCCTGGGGCGATTCTGCAGGGTTTGATGGGAAGGCGGCCACGGTGCGTTCTACGCCATTCTCCCTTGCATGGGCGGGCATGGAAGATGCTGGCGCGAAGGCTGCCGTGGAAATCACGGAAAGCATGGATGTTGGAGCAGCTGGCCAGGTGATTTTCCATATCGACCTGTTTTCGAGCGATGAACGACCTTTATCACCAATCATCGCTGCTGCACACGGGTTGCATCCTGACGCGTCCTTCCTCGTCGAGGAAGATGCATTCAATTACTTCGAAGGGCAACTCGGTGATTGTCTGGCCAATCTGGAGCGAGGACACGCCCTTGGATGCATCCTTGCCACGAGTTCTCGCCAAAAAGGCGATCTCGTCGCGAACGGGAATGGGGTTCGCTGTACTCCGGACCTCCTGTCGCGCACAGGCAATGACCTTTCACCCGGGTTCCCGAGCCAGCTGCTTCTTTCACACCCGTGCTACATCGGATTGCTAGAAGCTTACGTATCGCTCGGGATTCCCAAGGCCGTTGCCGATCTTGAGAAGGAGGAGGAGAGCGCGGGATTAACCATTTCCCGCATTGCGCTTGATTTCATTCCCAAAGAAGCGATGGACGGATTGCTCAAGGCCTATCGTGGCTTACTCGAAGCTACTCCTGGTCTGCCCCCATCCGACCGCTTCTGGGCACGAAATCCCTTTTCCCTCGTAATTTATGAGGAGGGGAGCGGATACCAGTCGGCCCAGGCCGTCATGTTGAGCCCACTGCATCCGATCCGGCTTGCCTGGGCATGGGGACTCCAGGTCGGGCTACGCGAGGCACATGACGATGGGGCCAGGCCCGTGGAATCACTGGCGTTGTTGGATGGGACTAATTTCCCCTCGTCGGTCGTTTTCAGCGACCAGTTCGATAGCCCATCGGCGTTGATGCCCGTGCCGGTCGATCCCAGGCCCAATGACCTTTACCTTGGCTGGCATGCCAGCGTTGCAATCGTCAGGAGGCAAGCAGCAATTCCGGAGTGGGTTGCGGGGCATCGCTTCCCTGTTGATGGATTGTCGGCTCTTTCTGCCTCTTCCGTCAGTGCTGCCGTCGATGATTTCCTGCGGGTTTCGCCACATGTCCAGTCCCTGCATATTGACTTGGCAACTACGAATCCTTCGCGTCGCTCCACGTCGATAGACGATGGTGTCCTTGCCAAGCTTGGGGAACTCGCCTTCGGCAGTTCGGGCTTGGATGGTGTCGCAGGCATCCGGGTAACGGATTCCGAAACCCGCCTTGGACCGATCCCGCGGTTTTCAGGAATTGACGACGCCATTGCAGTTGCAAGACCTGGATTCAACGTCCAATGGATAAGTACGCCCCCGGGCCAGTCGCTGAATAGCCACGTGACCTTCCTTGAAGGCAACGCGGCCTTGTTGGCCATGGAGCCGACCACTGGTCAAGGCAGCGCGTGGCTCCCGAGCTTGCCACTACGACGCACGCCCATTCGCTCGCGAGAGGCTACATTCACTTCTCTGGACTACACGCTTGCCAAACCTGACGCCGCCGCAAACGAGTTCACGAAGGTCCTGCATGCCTATGAGTCGGCCACGACTGGTTCGCATGCCCTCAAGATAATCCCGAATCCAGTTGGCGTTGCCGGGAGACCCGGTTGGCTCGTCGCGGGCGATTTTGGCGTCGATCCCCAGGCTATCTCTCGTGCTGCCAGGGACCAGTCGAATAGTGACTACATCCTTTGGGATTGGCGCCCGGCAACCACGATCAAGCCGAACAGGGGAACGAGTAGCCGCGCACAGCCCTATTTCGTTCTCGCTTCGGTGCCTCCGGCACTCAACAACGCCATCCATGCCCGACTGAAGCAGCTCAATAGCCAGCTGGCCGCCACGGACTTGGAAAAGCGTACAAAGTTGCTTGTTTCAACCCTCGCCGAGCGTGCAATAGGGTTGAACACATTGCTTGCCATCGGGCACCACCAGGCAACTGGCGCACTAGGGTTTTTCTTTGCCCTACGGTCTATTGGCACGTGGCTGGATAGTGCCCCGTCCGGCGAAATCCGCTTGGTTATCCCCGTGGACGCGGTTGATCCATTCCTCCGGGCGAGTATCAACAATGCTGGCGATGGAAGCAGGAAGCGAGCTGATTTGCTCGCGGTGCGCGCAATTGTTGGTGCCGGACAACGTCCCCGCGTGTTCCTCGTTCCGGTGGAAATCAAGCACTACGGCCTCGGGAACGACGAGCAGGAACAGGCTTTCCCGTTGGCCGGCGAGCCACGCCTGAATGAGCATGCAGAGCAACTGGCGAGCTATCAGGGCCAATTGCAATCCTTGTGTGAAACCTACCGGGATGCAGCTGGTAGCCAAGCTTCAATACTCGGCCAACGGCTGGCGGCCGTATTGGATTCTGCAATCCAACTCGGTTCCGGTAATCCAGGGTCGGCAGGAGGCCTGCTTGCCAGCGTTGCCTCTGGCCAAGCAGATGTCGAGCTTGGAAAAGGAGTCTTGCTTTGGTACCAAGCCCGGGCGAGCAGTATTGATGGCAGCAGGGCCAGTTGGGATGAAATTAGTGGTGCTGTCGCAAGCCGTCGCAATGATGTCCGAGTCGATCCGGCTGCCTTCGACGCGTGCTTCTGGGGTGGGGAGGATGGACTGGCCCACGAGGTCGTGCGCGAGGCACTTGATGATGCTAGTGGCGCCGAGGGCAGGACGCCAGCCATGGGGGCGGAGACCGATCCCGGTTCAACGGATGAGCAGGATGTACGGCATGAGCCAGGAGTCAAAAACGCGCCGGCGTCATCTTCCCCTCCTGATTCCATTCCTCCAGACGGAGAAGGCAGGCGTATTCCAGAGCCTGCCCAGACGATTTCGCTCGGGGACGAGCGGGCGGAGGAACGCGCCAGCGCCGAACCGCTTCCACCCGTGCCTGCGCCCAAGTCGCCACGCAATAAGATGGCTGCCACGGAACTTGAAAGGCGTTATGGGGCGCTTCTGGCGGCGTTGAGTGAGTTCAACGTCAAGGTCGAGCGCCCGCGAGGCGAAGTTCCTTACCAAGAAGGCCCTGCTTTCATCGAGTACGCGGTTTTCCCGTCCTATGGCGTTTCGGTTAACAAGATCGAATCCCAGCTGGAAAACCTCAAGCTTCGGCTGAGGTTGTCTTCGGATGCGGAAATTGGTTGTTCGACGCACAAGGGCAACGTGCTGTTGACCGTGCCGAAGGCGGATGATGAGCGGTATTTCGTGGATGCTGAAGATCTTTGGTCAAGGTGGGTGCGCCCGCTGTCCGGGTTCAAAGTGCCAATCGGTGAAGATGCTTCCGGAAACATCGTCGAACTCGATTTTTCTAATTCAAACTCACCGCACCTGTTGATTGCCGGTGTTACAGGCAGTGGCAAATCTGAGGCGCTACTTACAATTCTGCATGGAGCCGTTAGGTATTACTCGAGGGACGAGCTTCGCCTCCGGTTGATCGATCCCAAGCAAACTGAGCTCAATACACTTGCTCGGTTGCCCCATACGGATGGCCAGATAGGATGGACGGCCGAAGAGGCAATCATCTTGCTTGAGCAAGCCGTGGAGGAAATGGAGCGTCGCTACGAAATATTTCGGCTGAAGGGCGTCCGGAATATTTCGGAGTACCAGTCTCCTGAGTCATCCCTGCCGAGATGGATCATTGTTCTTGACGAATACGCGGATCTTGTCAGCGACGATGACGAGCGCAAAACAATTGAGAAGCTCTTGCAGCGACTTTCCCAAAAGGCCCGTGCAGCCGGGATCCACGTGATCGTTTCAACCCAGAAGCCAGTGGTCAAGGTGATCAATACCGTGGTCAAGGGAAACCTGCCTGGCAAGATAGCGCTGCGCGTCAACACTGCGATGGAAAGCAGGGTGATTTTGGATGAACCGGGGGCCGAGAAGTTGGCTGGCAAAGGGGATGCCATCGTCCTTGCCGGAAATGGCAGAGTGCGGATCCAGTTTGCGCGCTACGCAATCTAGCGGAGCGGCTTGACCTTGCTTATCTTGCAGCCAAAACGCGCGCTACGGTGCATCGGCCTGGCATTGATGGGGCAGCAAGGATTCCGACAAGCGCCGCCGCCATGCGGCTCGCATTTTTCGGGAAATCTGGGGCCGGCAAGGGTTCCGGATTTCCGACTGAACGCAGTTTCAAACCCATACCACCAGGCCGGCCAAGATAAGAGCCGCCAAGCCTCCCAAGCCGCCGCGCCCGATTCAGGACGCCCAGTGGCTACTGGAGTGCTTCGCGAAGGTAAGCGGGGGGCATGGTCAGGCGCTGCTTGCCGAAGTGATCGTGCTGGCCGGGCTGCGCGGACCACGTCTGGAAACCGCCTTGGCATGGCTCAAGCTCAACGGGACTGTCGAGATCGTTGGCCGTGGTGAGCGCGCGGAGATTCACATTCCGGCCATCATGGCCAACTGCTCGCCGCGAGTGCTTTCCCATCTGTAACGCGGGCATATTGCCCCCCAGCAGTCGCTGAGGGGCTTCCTAAAGGTATGCTGCTTATACGTAGGTTTTCGCAAGAGGAATGCTCAAAGGAGCAAGTCATCGATCATGGCAAAGAGAGCGGCGCGTGAGGCACCGGATTGGGAGATCTATGAGCGGCTGATCGCCCGTATGCTTGCCCAACAGTCCGAAACCGATCTGTGCGTCACACCAAACGTGCACATTGTTGGCAGGATCACCGGTGTTCGCAGGCAGGTCGACGTCCTGATCGAAGCGCGGCACGATACTGACAATAGCCGCCGTATCATCGTGGACGCGAAGAAGAGGTCGAGGAAGGTCGATGTCAAAGAAGTAGAAAGCTTCCGGGGACTCATGGAGGACGTTGGTGCAACCCACGGCTATCTGGTGAGTCCAGTCGGTTATACGAAGGCGGCGGAGAAGAGGGCTCAGTCAGCCGTCTCTATTCGCATCGTGACGCTGGACCGTTTGGAAGGCTTCGATCCTTCGACTTGGCCCCAATGCCGAAGGAAAGGCTGCGAACACGGTCGTATATTCTGGGACGGGTATCCGGAGCTTTCCGTATTGCTCCATCCTGTCGATGGGTCGGCACCGATTACCTTCTCGTCCCTGCATTATGTCGGGAAGTGCGATCGCTGCGGCAGGTTCCATGTTTGGTGCCTTGCCTGTAACGATATTTTGGCACCAACCGAAGACGAAGATGACTGCGGACACCATTGCAGTTGCAAGCCTCTCTGGTTCTGGCTTGCTTCGATCGAAGAGGATGAAGATGGGTATAGGTCGGCCGAGTTGCACGTCTGCCTTGCAACAGGTCAGGTAGGAACTGTCGATAGGCGGTCGCTTTGAAGTTTAGTTGGTTTAGCCATCGCGACAAGGAAATGGCCGACCACCGTCGCTTCACCCTGGTGATCGACATCCAGGTCTACTTCTGCGGTCCGCGGTAATCCTTGGTAGCACAGTTCCAACGAGAACACCAACGGCCTGCTGCGGCAGTACTTCCCCAAGGGAATGGACCTGTCGCCTATATCGCAGGCCGAGCTCGACGCCGTGACCGTAGAGTTGAACGGTCGTCCCCGGAAGATGCTAGGCCATGAAACACCGGCCGGACGATTTCATCAAACCGTTGCATCGACCGATTGAAACCGCAGCCGAAAGCCGCCATTCCTCAGATCTGTTTGTCCTGCATCGACCGGCTGGCCCTGGCGGATCGGTCTTGGTGATCAGCCCCACTGGCGCGCGCGGGAGTCGGCGAGAACCGAGATGTACGGGCTGGGAGGCGAGTGCTGTTGCCGTCGAGTTCGCAGAGCACCCACGAGCGACACTGGCGTGCTTGGCCGCAGGTGGCTTTGCCCTCAAAATGTCCGAGGTTGTCCAATGAAGTCCGATTCACACCGACCCAAAAGTGAGTCAAAAAGTGAGTCGGATTTCAAGTGATTTCAAGACAATTCTCGGCAGAACAAGTAGATGCGTTATCTATTCGTGTGCTGGTGGGCACCAATCAGCGATCCGATTGAATCGCCCCAGGTTTCGTAGACACCTACGAGCCTGATAGTTCCGCCTGCCGTTCCGACGTCCCCCCGCTTTTGAGTAGCGCACCGGCTTGATCACCCTCCGCCCGCACTCCCTGACAATCGCGGGGGCATGGGTGCCTGGGTAAACCGGGTATCGCGTGGCAGGGGCTCCGGGCACTGCGGGTCGTCCAGATCGGCCTTTGGCCCCCAGATGCGGCCAGCGGCTGCGCCGGCCAGCCCAGGCTGCTCTTCCGCCAAAGCAGGAGGACGCAGCCTGGCATCATGCGTTCGCGCTCAGGCCCGCTGCCGGTGAAGCGATCGGATCTGAAACTGTGACGGCCATAACACACGAAATGTGAGTTACGCTATGCCGGAGCCGCCGACCACCCCCTCATGAGCCCACCCGACCTGCTGTCTCCACGCGTCGCCGTCGTCGAAGACGAGGACGAACTGCGGGCCCTGATCGTCGGGGAACTGACCGAGCGCGGCTACGACGTTGTAGGCCTGGCGAGCGCGGAAGCCCTTTACCGCCACATGAGTGTCCAGGCACTGGACATTGTCGTGCTGGACATCGGCCTGCCCGGCGAGAGCGGGCTGGGGGCGGCGTCGCACCTGCGGCAGCTCGACTCGGTGGGCATCATCCTGCTGACCGGTCGCGGCGGCAGGAAACTCATGGCGCAGAGCCTGGCGATGGGCGCCGATCTCTTCCTCACCAAACCCATCGATTACGACGTGCTGGCCGTGGCCGTCGCCAATCTCTACCGCCGCCTGGCGCCTGCGACGAACGATGCGTCTCCGGATGACCCGCGTGCACCCACCTGGTCCTTGTCCGACGCGGGCTGGACCTTGCATGGACCCGGTGCCGCGACGCTGGCGCTCAGCGAGGCAGAACGCACGCTCCTTGCACGGCTTCTGCAGCAGCCCGGCACCCCCGTATCGAGAACGGCCCTGATCGAAGCGCTGACCGATCAGCCCTGGGATTTCGATCCCCATCGGCTGGACGTCCTGGTCCACCGTCTTCGCGGCAAGGTCAACAGCCGTTTTTCGCAGCCGCTGCCGCTGCGCGCCGTGCGTGGAATGGGCTACGTATTCGCGCCCTGACGCGCCCATCCCGTGAGAAACGGTGAGTCTCGGTGAGCCATCGTCATTGATGCCCGCCCCACCGCAATAGAGACTTCGCGCACTTCCGCTACCGGCATCGGTACCGGAACCGCACCGCGCGAGCGGTGATGTCTTCTCGCCATCCCGAGGGTCGACCCCCCGTCACGGTTTCCGCCGCGGCGCGGGCAACGCCGTCCTGATGGCTTGCCGGATTCGATCCGGCCAGGCGGAACAGGGGAAAGTCAGTGAACGAGCAGGGTGAGCCGACGTTGATCGGCGGATGCGCGCGCGCGCGCGCGGGTTCGACAGGATGGCCGCTGCGGAACCGCAGCCGGGCATGGCGCTGGATGACCCTGGCGACATGGCTGCTGGCACCTGTCGCGCTGGCGGCCGATCTGCAGATCACGGACCTTTCCGACACGGGCTACGATCCGACGCCGGCCGGCGGCGAGGTGGTCTACAACGTCACCGTCGAGAACGGCGCCGCCGACACGGTGCCCAACGCCGTGGTCATCTTCGACCTGCCCGCCGGCACCGTGGCCGGCACGTTGCCGGCGTTCTGCAGCGCCGACGCCGGCGTGCCCGCGCGCGTGGTGTGCGCCGTGGGCGAGCTGGTGGGCACGCAGACGGCGCAGGGCGCGCCGGTCAGTTTCCAGCTGGGCGTCGATACCGGCGGCCAGGCGCCGGGCACGGTGACCCTGCGCGGCGCCATCGGTTTCGGTTCCGCGGTACCGCCGGCCGGCACGCCGATCACGGCGCTCACGCCGGGTGATGCCTTCTTCGCCAGCGACACCAACACCGCCAACAACCAGCGCAACGAAGCCACCACGCTGACCACCGCCGGCGACCTGCGCCTGCTCAAGAGCGCCACGCCGGACCCGGTGGTGGGCGGTGCCGAAGTCACCTACACCCTGACCGTCATCAACGACGGCCCCAGTGCATCCACCCACTTCCGCGTGGTCGACACGCTGCCGGCGGCCACCACGTACGTGGCCAGCAGCTTCAATGGCGCTGGCTGGACGTTCAACAGCGGCACCATGACCGCGACCCACGCCGGCACCCTGGCGGTGGGAGCGAGCAGCAGCTTCACCTTCCGTGCCCGCGTGAACGCCGGCAGCGGCAACATCATCAACGCGGCGACGGTGGAAGCCATCGGCACGCCGGATGCGGACCCAGGCAACAACGATGCCGACGTCACCACCGGCATCACGCCGGGTGCCGACCTGGCACTGAGCAAGTCCGCCGCACCTGCGCCCGCGATCGCGGGCCAGTCCGTTACCTTCACCCTGACCGCGCGCAACCTGGGCCCCAGCGTGGCGCAGGACGTCAGCCTCACCGACGCGCTGCCGGCGGGCTTCGTGATCACCGGCG
>Ga0208958_1001710_pt1 | contig 20780 bp, 21 predicted proteins | sample RifOxyB1_FD_184032 | JGI IMG/M metagenome (GOLD analysis project Ga0208958, IMG submission 184032) | Soil microbial communities from Rifle, Colorado - Rifle Oxygen_injection B1 (SPAdes) | ecosystem: Environmental > Terrestrial > Deep subsurface > Rock core/Sediment | place: Rifle, Colorado... | reverse complement strand
CGTTCTCCTCGACATGGATACGCCCGGCAAGATCGAACTGCTGCTGAAGGGCGGCAACGGCGGCTGGGGCAATGTGCGGTTCAAGGGGCCGACCAACCAGGCGCCCGCCTACGCCAACCCCGGCCAGGAGGGCCAGGAGCGTTGGGTCTGGCTGCGGCTGAAACTGATCGCCGACATCGGCCTGGCGGGCCTGCCGAACGCGGGCAAGTCGACCTTCCTGTCGGCGGCCAGCGCGGCCAAGCCCAAGATCGCCGACTATCCCTTCACCACCCTGGCGCCGAACCTGGGCATGGTGGACCTGTCGCCGTCCGAGCGGTTCGTCATCGCCGACATACCCGGTCTGATCGAGGGCGCCAGCGAGGGCGCCGGCCTGGGCACGCGCTTCCTGGGCCATGTCGAGCGGTCGGCCAGCCTGATCCATCTGATCGACGGCACCCAGGAAGACGTGGTCGAGGCCTATCGGATCATCCGCGGCGAACTGGAAGCCTATGGCGAAGGCCTGGCCGACAAGGCCGAGATCCTGGCGCTGAACAAGATCGACGCCCTGTCGCCCGAAGAGCGCGAGGAGAAGGCCTCCGCCCTGGAAGCGGTCGCGGGTCGCCGGCCCATGCTGGTGTCGGGCGTGTCCGGCGAAGGCGTGCCCGCCCTGCTGCGCGCCGCCTGGGCCAAGGTGAAGAAGACCCGCGGCGCCCTGGCCGGAGACAGCGAGGCGGATCAGGTATCGGGCTGGCAGCCCTGACGCCGAGCGGTGTGGCGCGCGAACGTCACCTGAGGATTTCACCGGATCGTCACAGGCGGAAATAGGCGCACAACGGTTTTCGATGCTATGCGTTAACCCTTACCCACGGTGAAGCTGGAGCGCGCCTCCCCATGCGTCGACTGCTGATATGGTCCGCCCTGGCGGCGCTGGTCGGCCTGATTCTGGCCGGCGTCGGCTATTGGGCCTACTGGAACTTCTATTCCCGGTTCCAGCCGGTCACGATCACCCGCGATCAGGCCGAGATTCAGCAATTGCTGGACGAGGCCTCATGGGTCTCGGGCGGCGGCGGCGGCGAGCCGCTTTACATCATCGGCTACCGGGACAGCGCCTCGACCCAGCGCTATGTGCGAGAGGAAGTGCCGAAGATGCGGGCCGCCGGGGTGGAGGCGCGGGTCATCCTGTTCGCGCGCGCCGACAAGGAGGGTCTGCCCCAGTCGACCCCCGCCGAACGCGCCGCCATCGCCGAGCTGTGGCTGACCCGCGACTGGAGCCTGTATCAACGCTGGACCGGGGCGCCCGCGCGCGACTGGTCGGCGGCGGGCATTCCGACGGCGGACGGCAATCTGGCGCGGTCCGCCGTGGTGGAGGCCAGTCGACAGTTCGATGCGCGCCTGACGGCCCTGCTGAAGGATGCGGGGGTGCAGGTCAGCTATCCTCTGATCCTGTGGCGGGATCGGGAGGGGTTCCTTAAGGCCTGCGGCTGTGCGGACAGCCGGTCCTGGCCCTTCATCCGCGACGACCTGAACGCGCCCGAGCGGGTGGGCCAGCCCGAGCCGGTCGACGCCCTGCCCGTGGCCGAGGCCTATCCCGGAGACGGGTCTCCGGCCGAGGCGGGCGACGGCGCCCTACCCTATCCGAACCTGACGACGACGCCGGCCCAGCCGGGTCAGACTCCCGCACCGGCTCCGAACGGGGCCGCGCCGGGGACCCCGGCCTCCCCGACTGCGCCGCGCACCGCGCCCGAGGCCCAGAAGCAGGACGAGACGACCTTCTACTAGGGCCTGATCGAGCTGCAGGCGGCGATCAGACGGTCCACGTCCTCCGGGTCCTGATAGAGACCGAAACCGAAGCGGATCACGTCGTCGCGCACGTCGGTCACCACGCCCTGATCCAGCAAGGCTGTGCGCCAGGCCTGGGCCTCGGCGTGGCGCAGGGCCAGGAAGCGGGCGCGCGGGCCATCGCCGTCGATCGGATTGAGGATCCGGGCTTCGGCCAAGGGGCCGGCCTGGCCGGCGAGGACCGCCTCTTGAAACCGGATCGCCAACCCTCGGCTGTGCGCCGCCACATCGGCCGTGGTCAGACCGGCTTCGGCCAGCATCGCGCGAGCGGCGTTGAACCGGTACAGGGCCGAGCTGTCGAAGGTGGCGCCCCAGAAGCGCCCGCCGTCCGACCGGTACTGCACCCCGCCCGGCGGACCCGACAGATCGCCGAACTCGGCGAACCAGCCGGTGATCACGGGGCGGGGCGCAAAGCCGTCGGGAGCGTGCAGGAAACAGGCGCCCTCCCCGGCCATGGCGTATTTGTAGCCGCCGGCGACATAGAAGACGCGGTCCGCGACGGCGGAGAGGTCGGTCGGGGTCGCCATGAAGCCGTGATAGCCGTCGACCAGCACCCAGGGCCCCTCCGGCCGGGCAAGGGTCGCCAGGGCCTCGATCCCCTCGAACAGGCCGCCGGTGCGGAAGAAGACCTGGCTGACGACGATCCAGTCATGGCCGCCCGCGCGGGCGGCGGCGAGGAACCGGTCCGAGAAGGTCTCGAACGGCGCCAGGGGCACGCGGGTCACCACCGCCTGGCCCGCTTCTTCCCAGCGGTCGGCCTGACGGCGGAAGGAATGGAACTCGCCGTCGGTGGACAGGATGCGGACCGGCCCCTTCTCGAAGGCGGAGAAGATCCGCAGCAGCAGGTCGTGGGTGTTGGACGAGAAGACCACGCTGTTCGGATCGGGCAGGCCCAGTTCGCGGGCGACCTCGGCCTGGGCGCGGGGAATGACCTCCCCGAAGATCAGGTCCCATTTGCGGTCGGCATGCAGATTGGCGTCGATCCAGGCCTGCTGCTGGGCCTCGAAGCCGACGTCGGGCCAGAGGTGATGGCTGTGGGCGGCGAAGTGCAGCCGGTCCGGAGCCGGGGCCAGGGCGCGGGAGAAGAGGGGCTTGAACGTCATCAGCGTCCCTTTCGGATGCCGAGCATGCCCAGCCAGCCGCCGCTGGTCAGGAGGGCGACATCCAGCAGGGCCAGAGGCAGGGGGGTGGAGACCGGGGCCGCGATGAACCGGGCCTTCCAGTCGGGCGAGAACTTGCCCTTGTAGCTGCGCAGGCCCTGGAAGCCGTAGAGGGCGCCGCCTTCCTCGAACACCAGGGCGCCGACGCGGGCGAAGACGGGGGCGACGCGGCGATCCTCCAGCCCGGCGAGCGGCGCCATGCCCAGGTCGAAGACGGCGATCCCCTCGGCCTTGGCCCACTGGATGCACCGGGTGAACAGATAGTCCATGACCCCGTGGGGGGCGTCGGGGCTGTAGCGCATCAGGTCCACCGCGGCCTCGCCGGGGGCGACCAGGAGGTTGGCGAAGGCCACAATCCGGTCGCCCTCGCGCATCACGGCCAGGGGGGTCAGATCCAGATAGTCGATGTCAAACCGGCCCAGGGAAAAGGCCTTCTCCGAGCCGTTGTGCATGGCCAGCCAGGCGTCGGAAATGGTCCGAAGCTCGGCCTCCATCGGGCGGGCCGAGCCGGGGGGCAGCACCTCGAACCGGGCACCCTCGCGCTCGGCCCGGTTCAGGGCGGTGCGCAGGTTCTGCTTGCCCTTGCCCTCGGTGGTGAAGGCCTCGGTGCGGATCACGGCGGTCTCGCCCACCTTGCGCATGGCCAGACCCATTGTGGCGAGGTCGGCCAGGATGTCGTCGCCGACGGAATAGAAGACGGCCGATCCACCGTAGCTGTCGGCCATTTCGGCGAAGCTCCACAAGAGCTCCTGGCGCTCCTCCAGCAGGCCGGCCGGTTCGCCCATGGCGATCCAGCGACGGCCGCGCACCCGATAGGCCAGGAAGCTGCGCCCCGAGGGGCTGAACAACAGGGCCTTGTCGCCCAGCATGGCCAGCCAGGCCTCGGGCGTGGCCTCCTCCGCCTCGGCCAGGGCGGCGCGAGCGCGCTCGATCTCCGCCTTGGAGGCGGGGCCGTGGCTGTCGGCGCCAGGCGAGCTGAGCAGGGAGCGGCCGGCGACCAGCAGGGTGAGCAGGGACAGGACCAGACCGGCGCGGAGGAAGCCCGAGGCCTGGCGATCCACCAGGAACCGCCACCACAGCTCGTCGGAATAGGCGACGTCGCGATAGGCGAAGAAGCCCAGCCACAGCATGGAGACGACCACCGCCACCAGAGCGACCAGCCAGCCGGGGCGGAGCGGCTCACTGATCCGGGAGCGCCGGTTGAAGGCGGTGCGGCAGGGCGCGAGCAGGACGGCGACGATGATCAGGTCGATCGATTCCTGCCAGTCCAGACCCTTGAGCAAGGAGAAGACCGCCCCGACGGCGAGGGCGGCGAGGGCGGCCCAATAGGCGCCGCGGCGGCGTCGCCACAGGCCGGCGGACAGCAGGAGCAGGACGAAACCCGCGATGCTGGCCACGAAATGCGACAGGTCGATCAGCAGGGGAGAGACCACCCCGGTCAGCTGACGCAGGCGTTCGTCGAACTCGGGGGTCACGGCCGAGGTCAGCATCAGGGCCCCGGCGCCGAAGGCGACCACGGCGAAGATCTGGGGCGTCAGTTCATAGCCAAGGCCGCCCAGGCGGCGCAGCAGGCGGGGCAGATAGATGTTCCGACGGCTCACACCAGCCCCTCTGTGATTCGGCGCATGCCGCACCTTAGCCCAGGAAGCGCCCAACCGGGGCGGCGGCAAGGTCTTTTCAGGGCATACGAAACAATCCGTAACATAGCGGATTGTGTCAGTGCGGGCGCCGGGCCCGCGCAAACCGGATACTGATCCATGACCTTCAAGACCACGATTCTGGCCAGCGCCGCCGCCGTCCTGTTCGCCGCCCCCGCCTTTGCGCAGGACGCGACGACTCCGGCTCCGACCGAACAGGCCCCCGCCGCCCAGCAGAGCCTGTCCCTGACCCCGGGCACCACCGTCCAGGGGCCCGACGGCGAGCTGGGCAAGCTGGAAGGCGTGCAGAACAACGCCTCGGGCGCTCAGGAACTGACCGTCCGCGGCGCCGACGGCCAAGTGCGGGCCGTGCCGCTGAACGGCATCCGCCAAGAGGGCGCGAACGTGGTGGTGGACTACACCAAGTCCGAGTTCGACGCGGCCAGCCCCATCGCCGGCGCCGCGCCGGCCACGAGCGAGCCTTCGACGACCGAACCCGCCACGACGGAACCGTCGACCGATTCCTCGACCCTGCCGTCCACGCCGCCGACCCTGCCGGACTCGTCGACGACCGAGCCCACCACGACCGATCCGGTCGATCCGTCGGGCAGCAGCGACCCGATGGCGCCTCCGACCGGCGACCAGCCGCAGGGCTGATCATGGCGGGCCGGGCCCGCTGATCCGAAACGACAAGGCGGTCGGGTTCTCCCGGCCGCCTTTTCCGTGTTCGCCGCCCGGTCTGGCGCGGCGGCTGTCACCAAAACAGGGTGACAAGGCGCCAAACGAGCCAAAGCGCGGCCTCCATACTTTTCCAAATCCTTTCCGTGCCTACCCTCGCCCCGATTGTAATCTCGTTCCGGGGCGTGGGCAGTTGAAGGGCGGAAAAGGGGCTGAAAGCCTTGCTGCGGCGCGATTCAGCAGGTGAGAAAAAAGTTTGCAGCGCCCTTTCGGAGCGGCGCGAGATCACCCTTCCGCGAGATGAGCCTGCGCACAGAAAAGGGGCGGCTCCTGCGAGCCGCCCCTTCTTCATCTCAGTCCTGTAGGACGATCAGGCGCGACGCTTGACCAGACCCAGCAGGAACAGAAGGATGATGGCGCCGATGGTGGCGACGATGGTCGAGCCGATCCAACCGCCCCAGGCGAAGCCCAGAGCGTTGGCGATGAATCCGCCGATCAGGGCGCCGATGACGCCGACGATCAGATTGGTGATCAGGCCGTGGTTGCGGCCCATGATCTGTTCGGCGAGCCAGCCGGCCACGATGCCGATGATGATCCAGGCGATAATGCCCATGTGAAGTTCCTTCCTTTTGAAGCCAAGCTGCCGACTAAATGCGCCCCGCCCGATTGGGTTGCGGCGGCCTGTCGCGCGAGGTTCGAAGAACCGTGCAACTCTCCTTTCGCGCGATCTTCGGCACGGGGATTGCGGCGCAGCAGGCGAGCCGTCCCGCGTTGGGACAGGGCGCAAGATGAGGAACTGGGGGCCATGGCCACCGACATCGATCTCCACCTGGGCCGCCGCCTGCGTCGCCGCCGTCGCCTGCTGGGCCTGACCCAGCAGCAGCTGGCCGTGCAGGTCGGCATCCGTTTCCAGCAGATCCAGAAATACGAATGCGGCGCCAACCGCATCTCGGCCGCCCGCTTGTGGCAGCTGGCCGAGGCGCTGGAGACCCCGGTCAGCTATTTCTACGACGGGGTGACCGAGGCGGTGGAGCGCAAGGAAGCCGCCCAGTCCGGCGGCGAGATGTTCTCGCGCAAGGAGACGCTGGACCTGATCCAGGCCTATTACCAGCTGGGCGAACGGCCGCGCCGCCGTCTGCTGGACCTGGCCAAGTCGCTGCACGACGGCGCCGACGCGACGAGCTGAGGCCGGCCCGCGGCCGGGCTTCTCGCGAAGGGGCGTTCTGGGCTAAGAGCGCCCATGACCGAATTCGAATCCTTCGCCGTGGAACTGGCGCACGCAGCCGCGCGCGTCACCTTACCCTTCTTCCGCTCGGACATCGGGCATGAGGACAAGGGCGGCGCCAAGGGGTTCGACCCCGTGACCGAGGCCGACAAACAGGCGGAGGCGGCGATCCGCCGCCTGATCGCCGAACGCTATCCCCACCACGGCGTAATCGGCGAGGAATACGGCGAGGACCGGCCCGACGCCGAACACGTCTGGGTGCTGGATCCCATCGACGGGACGCGGGCCTTCATCTCGGGCCTGCCGCTGTGGACCACCCTGATCGCCCTGCGCACCGGCGGCAAGCCGACCGTCGGCGTGATCGCCCAGCCCTATCTGGACGAGATCTTCATCGGCGGCCCGTCCGGCGCCCGTCTGCTGCGCGGCGAAACCGAGACGCCTTTGGCCGTGCGGGCGTGCGAGCATCTGACCGACGCCGTCATCTCGACCACCGATCCCAACATCTTCAACGGCGCCGAACTGGGCGCCTGGACCCAGGTCCGCGCCGCCGCCCGCCTGGCCCGACTGGGCTGCGACGCCTACGCCTACGCCATGGTGGCGGCGGGCAGGATGGACCTGGTCGCCGAAACCAGCCTGAAACCCTGGGACTGGTCGGCCCTGGTCCCGGTCATCGAGGCCGCCGGCGGCCGGGTGGTCAACTGGCGCGGCGATGCGCCGGATGGGAGCGGGCAGATATTGGCCGTCGGGGATGAAAGGTTGATCGGTCAGGCGCTGGTGACCTTGAAGCGGGCGGCGGCCTGAGAGGCGGAAGTCGGGACTGTCCGCGAGGAGTGGGAAGCGGTCGTTGGCCTCCCACTCGGAGCTAGACGATCAGAGCGGCACGACCTCACCGTCTTCCTTCGTGAAGCTGTCGGGCTTTCGGTCCAGCAGATCGAGCACGGCCTCCGACGGGCGGCAAAGCTTCACGCCCTTCGGCGTGACGACGATTGGTCGGTTCACGAGGATCGGATTCTCGACCATGGCGTCGAGGATGCGGCCCTCGCTGACGTCGTCGGCCAGGAGGCCCAGTTCCTCAGCCGGCGTCCCCTTCTCGCGCATGAGCCGGCGGAAGGTGAGGCCCGCCGCGCCCGCCAGTTCCCGAAGCTGATCGTGGGTCCAGCCTGCCTTCAGGTACTCGATCACCTTCGGCTGGTAGCCGGCGGCCTCGACCATTGCGACGGTGTTGCGCGAGGTGCCGCAGGCCGGGTTGTGGAAGATGGTGATGGGGAAGTCGGCGTCGCTCATGAGGTCATTTCCGTCTTGAGAAGCCAGCCGAAGACACCGGCCGCGAGCAGCGCGCCGACGACCTGGGCCAGGATGAAGGCCGGCGCGCTGGAGGGCGCGATGCCGGCGAAGGTGTCCGACAGACTCCGCGCGATCGTCACCGCCGGGTTGGCGAACGCGGTCGAGGCCGTGAACCAGTAAGCGGCGGTGATGTAGAGCCCGACGGCCATCGAGGCGTTCTCGGGGCGGAACCGGACGGTCCCGAGGATTGTCGCGACCAGGCCGAACGTCGCCACGAATTCCGAGAAGGCTTGCGCCACACCGTCCCGCAGCTTGGCCGAGACCTGGAGGATCGGCTCGCCGAACATGGCGTGGGCGATCCAGACGCCCAGCACCGCGCCGGCGACCTGGGCGACGGGGTAGGCCAACGCCAGCCTCCACGGCAGATCCCGCCGCAGGGCCGCGACCAGGGTCACCGCTGGATTGAGGTGGGCGCCGGAGATCGGACCTAAGACCCCGATGAGCACGACCAGGATCGCGCCGGTCGCCAGTGTGTTGGCCAGCAGGGCGATGGCGACGTTCCCGCCGGCGAAGCGCTGGCCCATGATCCCAGAACCGATCACCACGGCCAGCAGCAGGGCCGTGCCCAGGCCTTCGGCGACCAGCCGTCGCGATGTGCTGAACGGTTCCATGGTCAGCCGGTCGAGCCGGGGGCGCAGGCCTTCACACGGGCCAGGATCGAGCCCAGAGGCGCGCAGATTTCGGGCGCGCCGTTGCAGCAGTCCTCCATCAGGAAGCCCAGCATCCCGCTCATCGCGCCATAGTTCGCCGAATAGAGGATCGACCGCCCGTCGCGCCGCGACGCGATCAGGCCGGCATGGGACAGGACGTTGAGATTGGCCGAGAGGCTGTTGGGCAGGACGTCCAGCGTCCGCGCAATCTCGCCTGCCGCGATCCCGTCTGGTCCTGCCTTCACCAGCAGGCGGAAGATCGCCAGACGCCCTTCATGACCGAGGGCGGAGAGCATGTTGACAGCGGCTTTTGATTCCATATTTCCAATATGCTGGAAGTATGAGAAAGTTCAATGACCGAGTTGGAGTCGCCCGTGACCGAGTTCCCCGCCCTCGACGCCAAGTTCCTCGCCCAGGTCGATCACGCCCGGCTGGAGGTGGCGGCTCCGGCGACGCATCCGCCGCGAATCCTGCTGCTCTACGGCTCTCTTCGGGCGCGGTCGTTCAGCCGGCTGCTGGTGGAGGAGGCCGCGCGCATCCTCCACGCGCTGGGCTGCGAGACCCGCATCTTCGATCCTCGCGACCTACCGCTGCCCGACGCCACCGGCCCCGACCATCCAAAGGTCCAGGAACTACGGGCGCTTTCGCAGTGGTCGGAGGGGCAGGTCTGGTGCAGCCCCGAGCGGCATGGCGCAATCTCCGGGATCATGAAGGCTCAGATCGACTGGATCCCGCTGGAGATCGGCAGCGTGCGCCCCACCCAGGGCAAGACCCTGGCCGTCATGCAGGTCAGCGGCGGCTCTCAGTCGTTCAACGCCGTCAACACCTTGCGCCTGCTGGGCCGCTGGATGCGGATGATCACCATCCCCAACCAGTCGTCGGTGGCCATGGCCTACAAGGAGTTCGACGAGAACGACCGCATGACGCCGTCCAGCTATTATGATCGCGTGGTGGACGTGATGGAGGAACTGGTGAAGTTCACCCTTCTGACTCGCGACCGCGCTGACTACCTGGTCGACCGCTACAGCGAACGAAAGGCTGGCGGGCGCATCCCGGAGCATGTCGCCCTCAGCGCCGAAGCCATGCGGCACGAGACAGCCCGCTAGCCGTCCTTTCGAAGGTCGGAGATGGGTCGATTTGCGAAATGGACCTAAGCGCCGAAATCCGACCTTGCCCTAACCTGAGCGGCAAAAATCTCTCCCGCCGTCATCCTCGGGCTTGACCCGAGGACCGGGCGCGGATCGGGCTCTGCGCTTGCCCCCTTCGCACATGCGGCGGATCTTTCGATCCTCGGGTCAAGCCGGAGGATGACGACAGGGGGGGGTAGCCCCCTCACGCCACCGAGGGCGTCTCCTCCGTCACGTCCTCGACCCGGACCGACGGATCGGCCGCAATCCCCTTCGGCGGCGAGACGTATTCCGCCATGGCGTCGAACTCGTCGAGGAAGACGGCGCGCATGGGGTCGGCTTCCATGATGACTTCGTGCTTGGCGCCGGGGACCTCGACATAGCGGCCGCGGCCCAGGCGTTTGGCGGCCCAGCGGGCGGTCTGTTTCCAGACCACGTCGTCGGCGTCGGCCTGGACGATGGAGACGGGGATCTTGACCGTCTTGAGGGCCTTGGGCTTGAGCGCGCGTTCGCCGGCGTCCAGCGCGAAGGCCAGCCAGCCGTAGGTGGGGCCGCCGATCGCCAGGTGGGGGCAGGCGTACAGCTGCTGGCGCCACATCTCGTAGCGGGTCTCGTCCGAGGTCAGGGCGTCCTCGGCGAAGGTGTGGTCGAAGGGATCGTCCGGATCGCCCAGGATATAGTCGCCCGCATGGCCGTGACGGATGTTCCAGCGCACCGCCAGCTTGACCGACCACATCGACCGCTTGCCGGTCTTGATCCGCAGCATGGGGCTGGACAGGACCGCGCCGGAAAAACGGGTCTCGCCGGCTTCGAGCGTCAGCAGGTTCAGGCAGGCGCCCATCGAATGGCCGACCATGATCCAGGGCTTGGGGCACTGGCTTTCGAAGGCGTCCAGCAGGCGGCCGTAGTCGTCGAGGAATTCCTCGACCGCGCGGGCGTGGCCCTTGAGCCGGTCGGGCAGAAGCCGGGCCGACAGGCCCTGGCCGCGCCAGTCGTGGGTCAGGACGCACCAGCCGCGGGCCAGGAAGTTGCCGATGACCTCGAAATATTTCTCGATCGGCTCGGTGCGGCCGGGGCTGAGCACCACGGTGCCGCGCGCCGTCTCGGCCGTCAGGTGGGTGGGCGTCCACAGGGCGGCGCGCAGGCGCATGCCGCCGGCGCCGCGATACCAGTCGCCCTTTCCGCCCGGAGGCGGAGAGGCGCCGGGAACCCCCATCAGGGGCGCATTGGCAGCGAAGGCTTGGGCGCGGTTCACTCGGGCTTCCTGAACTTCAAGGTCATACGGTCGCTTTCGCCGATCTCTTCGAACTTGGACCGGTCGAAGGTCGGATCGGCGGGTTCGCCCCGGGGGGCGGTCAGACGCATCGGCGGCAGGGTGTCGACCCCGAACGGATGGTCCTTGGTGTCCTTGTCGTTGGCGTTGATCTCGGAGGCGGCGACGAAGACGAAGCCGGCCTCCGCCGCCAGCTGCTTGACGAAAGCCTCCTGGACATAGCCGTTGGCGGCCACAGGATCCTGGTCCTCTTCCGGCGCCAGACGGTGCTGTTCGACCCCCAGGACGCCGCCGGGCTTGAGCGCGGCGAAGGCGTCGGCGAAGGCCTTTTCGGCGATGCCGGCGGCCATCCAGCCGTGCAGGGTGCGCATGAACAGGCAGAGATCCGCCGTGCCCGCCGGGGCGACCGGACCGGTGCCGAGACCGAAGAAGCTGAACTGGGGTTCGCCGTACAGTTTGCGGTCGCCGCCGAAGCGGGTCTGGAAGGCGGCGTTGAGGGCGGCCTGGGCCGGATCGGCGGTCGGGCCTTCGGGGAAGAGGGCGGCGACATAGGTCCCCTCCCCCTCGGCCAGATAGGGGGCCAGGATTTCGGTGTACCAGCCGCTGCCGGGCCAGAATTCGACCACCGTCATCGTGGGCTGGAGGCCGAAGAAGCGCAGGGTCTCCATCGGATGGCGGAAGACGTCGCGCGGCCGGTCCTGGGCGCGCCAGGGACCGGCGACGGCCCATTCCAGCGAGCCCTCGGGCGGGCCGGCGGGGGCGGGGGCGGCCTCGGGCGCGGCTTCCTTCTTGCGACCACAGGCGGCCAGGCCGGTCAGGGCCAGACCGGCGGCGCCGGCCAGCAGGAACCGGCGGGACAGACCGTAAGAGGTCGCAGAAAGATCAAGCATCAAAACACCCCCTCGGAAGGCCGGCCCCCGCGTCCGGCTAACCTTGGTCGAACGGGCTTACCCACGTTCGCGGCGCGGGTCAAAAGGGACTATTCCGGCTTGCGGAACCGCAGGGTCATGCGGTCGCTTTCGCCGATGGCGTCGAAGGCGGCGCGCTGGTCCGGCGTGAGCGCGCCCGAACCGTCGCGGGCCTGGGACTGGCGCACCGGCGGCAGGGTCCAGACGCCGAACGGATGGTCGTGGTCGTCCTTCGGATTGGCGTTCAGCTCGCTGCGGGCCTCCAGCACGAAGCCGGCGTCGCGGGCGGCGTGGATCACATAGCTTTCGGGGACATAGCCGGTGGAGGCGACGTCGGCGACGTTCAGGCCCTCGGCGCTGCGGTGTTGCTCCACCGCCAGGATCCCGCCGGGTTTCAGCGCGGCGTAGAAGGCCTTCAGATAGGGTTCGGTGCGGCCGTCGCGCGACCAGTTGTGGAAGGCGCGGGCCACCAGGATGAAGTCGGCCGAACCGGGCGCGACCTCCATGGTCTCCAGCGGGCGGTTGACGGCGACGTAGCGGCCGCCGGTCGCGGAGGCGTAGGGTTCGAGGATATGGCGCCACCAGCTGGCCCGGCCGGGTTCGATCTCCACCACCGTCATGCCGGGTTGCAGGCCCCAAAAGGTCAGGGATTCGTAAGGGTGGCGGGCGGCGTCGCGGGCGCGGTCCTCGGCCGGGCGGGTCGGAGCGGCGACGGCGGCCTGAAGGGCGGCGTCCTCCTGAAGCGTCGGCATGGCGCTGGACAGGGCCGAGCGCGGCGGGGACCAGGCGGCGGCCGTCTGGGGAGCGGCGGTTTGGGCGGCGGCGGGAAGGGCGACGAGGGCGGCGGCGAGGCCGAGCAGATGAAGGTGCATGGGGGCGGGCTCCTGGTGCGGATCATCTTCCTTAAGAGACCTGACGGGCGGCGCAAATGACGATCCTGAGACACCGACATTCGGTCGCAGCACGGGCGCCCCTTGACGGCCGATTTGGGCCTCCCATCTTTGTTTCCGAGAGCGCCGATGTCGGGCTCTCCGGACGGACGAGGCCGGTTTCGGGTCGTCGGTCTGAACTCCCACCGTCCGGGCAAATCGCCGGGCGGCTCAACCTTGCTGATCCTCAGGAGGATGCTGATGCGTACCTATGATTTCACCCCGCTGTACCGTTCGGCCGTCGGTTTCGACCGCCTGGCCAATCTGCTGGAAACCGCCGCGCGGACCAGCCAGGACAGCGGCTATCCCCCCTATAATATCGAGACCACGGGCGAGAACGCCTATCGCATCGAGATCGCCGTCGCCGGCTTCGCGCCCGACGAGCTGAACATCGAGGTGAAGGAGAACCTGCTCACCGTCACCGGGCGCAAGACCGCCAACGACGACGCCGAGGCGCAGAAGACCTATCTGCATCGCGGCCTGGCCGAGCGGGACTTCGAACGTCGCTTCCAACTGGCCGACTATGTGGTCGTGACCGAGGCCAATCTGGTCAACGGCCTGCTGTCGATTTCGCTGAAGCGCGAACTGCCCGAGGCGCTGAAGCCCCGCCGGATCGAAATCGGCGGCGCCAAGCCCCTGATCGAGGGCAAGACGGACAAGGCCAAGGCGGCCTGATCCGTTTCGTGGAACTGGAAAGGGCGGCGTTCGCGCCGCCCTTTTTCTATGCCGGCTTTCGGGCCGCCAGGTGCGCGAAGGCGGCGACCACCTGTTCGTAGGCCGGGCGTTTGAACGGCACGATCAGGTCGCAGGCCTCGGACAGATCGCCCCAGCGCCAGGCGTCGAATTCGATCTCGTCATCGGCTTCCAGGTTGATCTCGCTGTCCGGACCGGTGAAGCGGAAGGCGAACCACTGCTGGCGCTGCCCCTTGAAGCCGCGCCAGGCCTTGGGATTGTGCATAGCCTCGGGCGGAAAGTCGTACAGGATCCAGTCGTCGGTCCGCGCCAGGAACTCCACCGAGGTCACGCCGGTCTCCTCGCGCAGTTCACGCAGGGCGGCCGCCGGCAGATCCTCGCCCTCGTCCACCCCGCCTTGCGGAAACTGCCAGTTATGCGGGCCAGGCGTGGCGTGGCGGCGGCCGTACCAGACCTGGCCGTCGGCGTTGAACAGCACGACCCCGACATTGGGGCGGTACAGACTGAGGTCGGCCATTACCGGCCGGGCCGCAGGGTCATGGCAGAGGCCGGCGCCAGTTGCAGGCCGCGCTGCTCCAGGCCGGCGGTCCAGCGGGCGGCGGCCTCGACCGTGACGGGATAGGCGAAGCCGGAGCCGAGCGCCGAGCCGCGCAGCTTGGCCTGGGCCTCCAGACTGTTCAGGGCGCCGATGATGGCGGCGGGTGACTGGGTCTGGTCGATGATCTTGTCGGCGCTGGCCCGGGCCCAGGCGCCGGGACGACGCTGGAACGTGCCGTCGTCGAGGAAGGCGACCCCCCTCTGACGCAGGATCAGCAGGAAGGCGTTCATCCCCGTGTCCGAACCGGCGAACCGGTCGCCCAGATAGTTGGTCACGCCGAAATAGCCCGTGGCGCGGCCCATCAGCCAGTCCAGCTTGGCCTCGACGTCGTCGGGCGTGCCGTTGGCCAGAAGCGTATAGGGGCCGGGATCGTTGTCGGGGTAGCCGGAAGGCTCCATCGGCATTTCCAGCATGACCTCGTGGCCCTGGGCGCGGGCCTGGTCGATCCAGGACTGGAGATTGTCGGCATAGGGGACGAAGCTGAGGGTCACCTCGGCCGGCAGGCGTTCGATGGCGGCGCGGGTGGTGACGGCGTTGAGCCCCAGGCCGCCGACGATCAGGGCCACGCGCGGCTTGCCGTTCGAGCGGAAGGGTCGGGCGTAGGCCTGGGCCGGGACGCGGCCGTCCGGCGCGATCATCGGCAGGGGGCCGCTGGGGCCGGGCTGGGACAGGCCGGCGATGGGCGCCTTGGGCAGGGGCGAGGCGGGCTGGACCGGGGCGGTGTAGCTGGCGCCGCCGGCGACGGTTGCGCCGTCCGGCAGGGTGATAACGGCCTCGCCGCCCGCCGCGCCGGACGGATCGCCGGTTCCGGTCAGATCCTGATACAGGCCCATGGCCCCCATGGAGAAGGCCTCGAAACCCGTCGGCCCCGGCGTCGGCGGCGCTTCTTCCCGATGCAGGGCGACACGGGCCGAGGGCGTGCCCGCATGGGGATCGCCCAGGACCGTCAGGAACAGGGCGGCCGCGGACAGCAGGAACAGGCCGGACAGGCCGGCGATCACCGGCGGCTTCTTCAGCACGTCGAGGACCGGTTTCAGGCTCGGCTTTCCACGCCCGGCGGGCGGAGACCCGGCGGCGGCGGCGAGAGCGGACTGGCGTTTGGCGAACATGGACACGGGGCGGAATCCTTCATCCGCATTTTGGCGCCGCGTCGGTTAAGAAAGCCTAACGGACGGTTCACCATGAAGCCCTCCATCCGCCCCTGTCATGGATCGTGCGTTGACGGCGGGGTTTCCGCGCTTTCACATGCCCGCCTCCCCGGACCACAGGACACGCCGATGATGACGCCCGCCGCCGACGACTCCCTGCGCGAAGAAGTCCGCCTGCTGGGCGGCATATTGGGCGAGGTCATCCGGCAGGAAGGCGGAGAGGCCCTGTTCGAACACGTCGAGGCCGTGCGGCAAGCCTCGGTGGCCTATCACCGCGATCCGGCCTCCCACCCGGCCAAGCGGCTGGAAAAACTGTTGACCACCATGTCGGTCGATCAGGCCGCCGGCCTGGCCCACGGCTTCGCCCTGTTCTCTCTGCTGGCCAATATCGCCGAGGACCGCGCCACCCGTCGTCGCGCCCAGGGACAGGTCGAGGCCGGCGCGCGGGCCGACACGCCCGAGGGCGCGCTGCAGCGGCTGGCCGAGCAGAAGGTGGACAAGGCGGCCGTGCGCACCCTGCTGGACGAGGCCCTGATTTCGCCCGTCCTGACCGCCCACCCGTCCGAGGTCCGGCGCAAGAGCGTGATCGACCGGATCGCCGCCATCTCGGAAATTCTGGACGCCTGCGACAAGGCCGGCGACGCCTGTTCGACGGCCCAGATCAACGAACCCCTGCGCCGCCAGATCGTGATCCTGTGGGCCACCCGCCTGGTCCGCACCCAGGGTCTGGTGGTGCAGGACGAGATCGACACCGTCGTCTCCTTCCTGGACCGCATCTTCCTGCGGGTCGCGCCCAAGCAGCTGTCGGCCTGGCGTCGCCTGCTGGAGGCGCCCCAGCTTCAGCCCTTCATGCGAGTGGGCACCTGGGTCGGGGGCGACCGGGACGGCAATCCGAACGTGGACGGGACGGTGCTGAGCGCGGCCTTCCGCACCCAGGCGCGGGCGGTGCTGGGCTTCTATCTGGAAGAGGTCCACGCCCTGGGGGCCGAGCTGAGCCTGGCGGCCGAACTGGCCGAGGTCTCGCCGGAGCTGGCCGCCCTGGCCGACGCCGCCCACGACCTGTCGCCGCACCGGGCCGACGAGCCTTATCGTCGCGCCCTGACCGGGGTCTATGCGCGCCTGGCCGCGACCTACGAGGCGCGCGGCGGCGCCCAGCCGCCGCGTCGCGCGGCCGTCGCGGCCGAAGCCTATCCGGGCCCCGACGCCTTCGAAGCCGACCTGAAGATCCTGCGCGACAGCCTGGTGTCGCACCATGGCGCCGTCTTCGCCGACGACCGGCTGAACGACCTGATCACCGCGGTCGAGATCTTCGGCTTCCATATGGCGACCCTGGACCTGCGCCAGAACTCGGACGTGCATGAGCGGGTCGTCGCCGATCTGCTGAAGACGGCCGGGGTCTGCCCCGACTATTCGGCCCTGGACGAGGAGGGCCGGCTGGCGGTGCTGGCGGCCGAACTGGCCTCGCCGCGCCTGCTGTTCAGCCCCTATGCCGACTATGCGGCCGAGACCCTGAAGGAGCGCGGCATTCTCCAGGCCGCCGCCGCGGCCCTGGCCGCCTTCGGCCCCCAGGCGATCCGCACCCATATCGTCTCCAAGACCGATGCGGCCTCGGACCTGCTGGAGGTCTATCTGCTGCTCAAGGAAGTCGGCCTCTATCGCCCCGAGGATCCCGGCGCCTGCCCGATCCAGGCCGCCCCCCTGTTCGAGACCATCGAGGACCTGCGCGCCTCCCGCCCCACCCTGGAGCGGCTGCTGAAGGAGCCGTCCGCCTTGGCCGTCGCCAAGGCGCGCGGGGTTCAGGAGGTGATGATCGGCTATTCCGACTCCAACAAGGACGGCTCCTATCTGACCTCGGGCTGGGAGCTGCACGAGGCGTCGCGGGCCCTGGTCGAGGTGACCCAGGCGGCCGGGCTGAAGCTGCAGCTGTTCCACGGTCGCGGCGGCACGGTCGGCCGCGGCGGGGGCTCGTCCTTCGCCGGGGTCCTGGCCCAGCCGGAGGGCACGGTCCAGGGCCGGATCCGCACCACCGAACAGGGCGAGGTGATCGCCAACAAATACGGCGAGCCGGAGATCGCCCTGCGCAATCTGGACGCCCTGACCTGCGGCGCGGTGCTGGCCTCGCTGGGTCAGAGCCAGGACCAGGCCTTCACCGCCGAACACGGCGCCACCCTGTCGGACCTGTCGGCCCGGTCGATGGCCGCCTATCGCAAGCTGGTCTACGAGACCGACGGCTTCGTCGACTATTACCGCGCCGCCACCCCCATCGCCGAGATCGCCGACCTGAAGATCGGCTCGCGCCCGTCGTCGCGGACCGCCTCGACGCGGATCGAGGACCTGCGGGCCATTCCCTGGGTGTTCAGCTGGTCCCAGAGCCGGGTCATGCTGCCCGGCTGGTTCGGCTTCGGCTCGGCGGTCGAGGGCCAGGACATGGGCGAGCTGAAGGCCATGGCCCAGGCCTGGCCCTTCTTCCGCACCCTGGTGCAGAATATGGAGATGGTCATGGCCAAGTCGGACATGACCGTGGCCCGGCGCTACGCCACCCTGGTGAACGACGCCTCGCTGGCCGCGCGCATCTACGGCGAAATCCGCGACGAGTGGCAGAGGACCCACGACGCCATCCTGGCCATCACCGGTCATGACAAGCTGCTGGGCGGCCAGCCGGAGCTGGACCGTCTGATCCGGCTGCGGATGCCCTATGTCGAGCCGCTGAACCATGTGCAGATCGAACTGATCCGGCGGCGGCGGGCGGGCGACGAGGACCCGCGGGTGCGCGAGGGGATCCTGCTGGCGATCAACGGCGTGGCGGCGGGGTTGAGAAACAGCGGCTGATTGCAGTCATTACTCTTAAGACGATTTAATCTGGCTGTCGCAGATCGGCGCCGGAACCCTCATCGCGCTGTTACACAACACGCGTATTGCGCCCTCGTCGCCGTTTCGAGCGATTATCTTTCTCCGAGGAGCAAAGCGATGAAGGTTCTCTCCCCCGTTCTCTTCGCCGTCGCCGTCCTGTCCGCGTCCTCCGCCCTGGCCCAGAGCCAGGACGCCCGTATCCCCTTCGGCGATCTGGATCTGTCCTCCGCCGCCGGCGCCGCCGCCTTCGACGCCCGCGTCGACCAGGCCGCCGAGCGTATGTGCCGGGACTACCGGTTCACCGGCGGAAGCATCATCAATCGACAAAGCTGTCGCGCTGCTGTTCGCAACGAAGCCATGCGCCAGCTGCCGCGTTCGCACCAGGTCGACTACGCCCGCGCCTCGCGCGGCGCCCGTCAGGTCGCCCAGGTCGTCGGCCTGTTCGCCAACAGCTGATCCGAAACCGGCGAGGGGCGCGATCCGCCCCTCGCCGCCTCGCGGGCTAGAGCCATTTGGTCCGCTTGAAGGTGATGTAGAGGCCAAGGCACACGACGGCGATCACGCCCATCGCCAGCGGATAGCCGTAGCGCCAGTGCAGTTCCGGCATAAAGTCGAAATTCATGCCATATATGCCGGCGATGGCCGTCGGCACGGCGAGTAGCGCCGCCCAGGACGCCAGTTTGCGGGTGATGACGCCCTGCCGCTGCTGCTCCAGAAGGTTCGCCACCTCGAAGACCGAGGTCAGGATTTCCGTCAGCCCGTTCAGGCGGCTGTTCACCCGGCGCACATGGTCGGCGATGTCGCGGAAATAGGGACGAATGTCCGCGTCGATGCAGGGCATGTCCTGCGACTGCAGCCGTCCGGCCACCTCCTCCATCGGCCCCAGGATGCGGCGGAACTTCAGCAGTTCGCGGCGCAGGGTGAAGAGACGGCGAATCTCGGCGCGGGACAGGAAGGCCTCCAGCGCCCGCTGCTCCATTTCCAGCACGCTGTCCTCGGCGCCGTCGACGATGGGGACATAGGCGTCGACGATGAAGTCCAGGACCCCGTGCAGGACGAAGTCCGGCCCGGCCTTGAGCCGGTCCGGCGCGGCCTCCAGCTGGGCGCGCAGGGCGGTGTGGGCGCGGTTCGAGCCGTGCCGGATGGTGATGACGTGGTCCGTCCCGACGAAGACGTGGGTCTCGCCGTAGCTGATGTGGTCGTCCACCTTCTCGGCCGTGCGGGCGACAACGAAAAGCTCGCGCCCATAGATCTCGACCTTGGGCATCTGGTGCGCCGACAGGGCGTCCTCGACCGCCAACGGGTGGAGGTGGAACCGCTTCACCAGGATGTCGAACTCGGCGTCGGTCGGGTCGTGAAGACCGACCCAGACGAACTCACCCGGCCTGAGCGCCAGCCCCTTCGGCGTCAGAGCCCCGGCCCGCACGCGTCGGCCGTCCTTGTAGATGTAGGAGGCGACGAGGGGCATGGAATCTCCCGCAGACGGATGCGCTGTCTTCGCCTTAAGCCATGCCGGCCTCGGAAGAAATGCGCTGGAGGCGCGACCGGATCCGCGAACGGCTTGGGCCCCGCCCTGTCGGAAATGTCATGACGCCGATTTATGACTCGGCCGTGTTTCCGCCGCGGAAGCTTCGCCGTTTGGCTGCGGTTCCGCGCGAGCGTCCCCTGCCCCGGACGACAGAGGGGCGGGAAAAGGAAACAGGATCATGTTCAGGATTGTCTCTCTGACGACCGCCGCCGTCCTGGCCGCGAGCGCCGCCTCCGCTTCAGACCTTCGCATCGCCTACGGGGATCTGGACCTCGCGACGCCTCAAGGCGCGGCGAGGCTGGACGGCCGGATACGCGAGGCCGCCGACCGGCTGTGCGGCGGCCGCACGTCCATCGAAAGACTCAAATGCCGCGCGGGGGTCCGCGAGGAAGCCCTGTCGGGGCTGCCGGACCGGGCGAGGACCGAATACGCTCGCGGCAGCCGCGCGTTCGAGGCCTGAAACGCAGGACGCCGCCGGACAGAGCGTCCGGCGGCGTCCCGTCAGCGCCTATGTCGCGCGCCGGGGGCGATCAGGACACCGGGAAGCCCCGGACCTTCAGCAGGGCGGCGACGTCGGGGTCGCGACCGCGGAAGGCGCGATAGGCCTCGGCGCGGTCGGTGGTGTTGCCCGGAGCCAGCATGATCGACTTGAACCGGCCGGCGATGTCCGGATTGAAGACGTCGCCCGACTCCTCGAAATAGGCCCAGGTGTCGGCGTCCATCGTCTCGGACCAGAGGTAGCTGTAGTAGCCGGCCGAATAGCCGTCGGACGTGAACAGGTGATTGAACTGCGGCAGGCGGTGCCGCATCACGATCTCCCTGGGCATGCCGATGCGGGCCAGGCTGGCCTTTTCGAAGGCGTCGATGTCGGTCGGGGGCGTGGCCTGGGTGTGCAGGTCCATGTCGACGATGGCCGAGGACAGATAGCTGACCGTCGCATAGCCCTGGTTGAAGGTGGACGAGGCCTGGATCTTGTCGACCAGGGCCTGGGGCATGGGTTCGCCCGTCTGATAGTGTTTCAGATAGCCGTCCAGGATCGGCCGGCTCAGCACCCAGTGCTCGTGCACCTGCGACGGATATTCGACGAAGTCGCGCGGGGTGTTGCCGAACGACGGATAGGTCACGTTCGACGAGAAGTAGTGCAGGGTGTGGCCGAACTCGTGGAACAGGGTCTCGGCGTCATCCAGCGAGATCAGCACCGGCTCGCCGGGCTC
>Ga0208958_1001703_pt1 | contig 20843 bp, 25 predicted proteins | sample RifOxyB1_FD_184032 | JGI IMG/M metagenome (GOLD analysis project Ga0208958, IMG submission 184032) | Soil microbial communities from Rifle, Colorado - Rifle Oxygen_injection B1 (SPAdes) | ecosystem: Environmental > Terrestrial > Deep subsurface > Rock core/Sediment | place: Rifle, Colorado... | reverse complement strand
AAGCTACTGAACCATTACGTATGTTTTAGGAACGGACATTTTGCACCCTGAATAGTTGGAGGTACTCATTAGGAGTTAATCCATTTAAGGCGCAATTTTCCAGGTCGTTATACCACATATTCCAGAGTTTTAATTTGTAATTGTATTCTTCAAGATTTTTAGGTTTTACCAGCCAGTCATAAAATATTCTTTGGTCCAGCGAGTGTGAATTTTCAACTGCTCCATTTTGCGCCGGCTTGCCCGGATCAATTAGGAAGTGCGAAATATCATTAGCGATGCATTTTAAATCAAATGCGTGATATCTGGGATTCAGAGGGTCGGTCGATTTTTCGTATCCTAAATATCTGTTTGTAAATATCGACCCGTTGTCTGTTTTAATGTTTTTAATTTGAAATTGCGTTCTTTTAATTAAGATATCAAGAAACTTTAAAGAATGAAAGTTGTCCATGCTCTCGAACCCGCAGAGCATCCTCCAGCACGAAGCCTTATCTTTCGCAGTAAACTGGTAAAACCAGCTGTTTTCGCCCAATTTTACCCCGTATTTGACATCCACCTCAACCATCTCGCCCGGTACAGCAAATTTATTTGGCTGATAAAGTTCATCCGGCTTGCGCCTCGTCCGATACCGCCTGACAAGGCCAGCTTTTTTCAATATTTTGTTTACAGTCCTTTCTTTAACATCATATCCTAATTTTTCCATTTTCCAAAATATCTTTTTGCCCCCGATGTGAAAATCATTTCTTAATTTCAGCACTTTGTCTTTTGTTTCCTGCGGCGTAGCCCACGGGCATGAATGCGGTTCTCGTGATTCGTCTTTCAACCCCGACATTCCATACTTTCTGTAATTCGCCAGCCAGTATTTTACTGCTCGTTCAGAAAACGGAATGAATTTCAACGCAGATTCAATTGTTGCCTCGCCTTTGAGGATGGGTAATATCCATCTTAATCGCTCTTCGGCTTCATTGTTTGGCATAGTTTTCATATGCCTCCATACTATCAGAAAAGTGCAATATGTCCGTGCACATTACCGCAGCGTATTGACATATTTTTAAATAAATAGTAATATATTTATAGCTCTTTCGTCCCGCAGTTCTCATGGAAGGGAGGCTGTAAAATGGATTTGATCAATGCCCTGCTGGATGTGATTGCCATGCTCTCGGTGGCGGGCATTTATCTTGCCGCCCTATATATTCCGAGAACAAAATCACGACGAGTGCTGGTTGCGAGTGTACTTACCCCCATAGTCTCAACTGTACTAGCGGGGATAATATCCCTTTACGTAAAATACTTTTTCCGCTGAACCAAAAAGCGCCCGCGTTGCCGAAGCGCTCTTTATTTGCTTTAAATAAGTTTTTTTAACAACTCTTGAACTTTTTCTGGCTTGGCCGTTCCTCTTGTTGCGGCCATCACCTGCCCGGACAAAAACTGGATTGCGTTTTGTTTACCCGCTTTGTAGTCCTCCACAGCTTTTGGATTTTTTGAAATAACTTCTTTTATAATTTTTTCAAGCTCAGAATCATCTGTCATTCGCCCCAGTTTATTATCCTCCACAATTTGTGATGGGTCGGCTCCCGTATTAAACATATCAAGCAAAACCATTTTGGCAACTTTGCTGGAAATTTCATCTTTGTAAAGCATTTTTATAAATTCGGCAAAGTTCTCCGGCGTGACTTTGAACTCTGCTTCATTAAACTCGTTATTACCCAACAAACCCTTAATATCTGAAATTAAATAATTGGCAACCAGTTTGCTGGCTTTTTTATGGTTATCATTTTCTTCTGTCCACTCCTCAAATTCGGAAACAACTTTTTCAAAATATTCACTTAAATTTTTATTAGCAACAAAAAACTCAACAGAGGCGTCATCCAGCCCATACTCTTTTTTAAACCTTCCTCTTTTTTTATCCGGCAATTCTGGCATACTTAATTCTATCTCTTTTACATAGTCTTTGTCAAAATGCATTGGCAATAAATCGGGCTCAGGAAAATACCTGTAATCGTGTGCTTCTTCTTTTTCACGCTGGCTGAAAGTAATTTCTTTTTTGTCGTGCCATCCCCGCGTTTCCTGCACCACTTTTTCTCCGGATTCCAAAACCTCTTCCTGTCTTTTTATTTCAAAATCAACGGCCTTTTCAACAACGCGAAAAGAGTTTAAATTTTTAATTTCAACTTTTGTGCCCAGAGTTTTGCCCTTAGAAATACTTATATTAACCTCAACCCTCATTTGCCCCTTTTCCATATCAGCATCCGAAACTCCAAGATATTTTAAAATCATCTGAAGCTCTTGTCCAAACTTTCTTGCCTCTTTGCCCGAAGTGATATCTGGTTCTGTCACAAGTTCCATCAAAGGTACTCCTGCCCTGTTTAAGTTTACCAGAGAATAATCTGCGCCCTCCGGATGGTTTAAGGAGCCAGTGTCCTCCTCCAAATGTATTCTTGTTATCCTTATTTTATGCCCGTCAATTTCCAAAAATCCGCCTTCGCATAACGGCTGGTCGTACTGTGAAATCTGATAACCTTTTGGCAAATCTGGATAAAAATAATTTTTTCTGTCAAACTTTGAGTCCTCAGCAATTTTACAATTTAAAGCCAGTCCCGTTTTGATAACTTTTTTTATCGCGTCTTCATTTGCAACAGGAAGCGCCCCGGGTTGCGCCGTGCATACCGGACAAATATTATAATTCGGCCGTTTTTCGTCAGGATCGTTTTTACATCCGCAAAACATTTTTGAATTTGTTTTCAGCTCTGCGTGTATTTCTAAACCGATGGTTGGTTTATATGCCATGTTTATTTTCTCTCTAATATTACAAATGAATAATCATATTTGTTTTTATCATCGGCTTTATGATCTTCCCTTTTTGTCTCTTTCCATTCTTCCGTATTAACTTCTGGAAAATATGTGTCGCCCTCCGGACTCGCCTTAACATAAGTTAAATACAATCTTTGAGCCAAAGGCAAAAATTGTTTATACACCGAAGCTCCTCCGCAAATCATTACTTCCGGCTCCTTTTTGCCCATTTCAACAACTTCTTCAATTGATTTTGCCAAAAAACAGCCTTCGGGCGGAACGTAATTTGGGTCGTTGTTTAGAACTACGTTTTTTCTTCCCGGCAACGGCTTGGCTCCAATAGATTTGAAAGTATTTAATCCCATTACAATTGTTTTGCCCAATGTTGTTTCTTTAAAATATTTAAAATCAGCAGGCAAATGCCATGGCAAAGTATTTTTATTTCCTATTACGCGGTTTTCTGCACACGCCACAATTATTGATATCATACTTTTATATTGCTTTAATATACTAAAAAACAGCCTGAGTTTCAAGCTGTTTTTTAGAAATTAAATCTGCTTTTCTTTTTGCTCGGTTGTTACTCTGCCCCCCTGCCATTGGCCTCTGTAAAGATTTGATTCTCCGGCCACTTCAGAAAACATAATATGCAATACTCTTGCTCCCATTTCCAGCTCAAAAGGCTCGTCCCTAAAATTGTATATGCCCATTGATAACTCTCCGCAATATCCCGGAGGCACTTGCCCGCCAAAAATATAAACTCCCGAACGGAATAAGGTTGACCTTGGCGTAGAAATTGCCAAAAGGTCTTCTGGCATGTTTACCTTTTCTATCGTCTTCATTAAATAATAAACTTTGGGTTCTAATGTTATTTTTGTGCTTTTTCCTTCTTCGTATTTTGCGACGAGCTCCATTTTTGGAGTTTCTCTTTCTGTAACGCCCATAAAGCCCTTGCCTAAAATTTTATATATCTCCCCTATTCTTATGTCAAAGCCCGCACCCTCCGGAGAAGTTAATTCGCGCTCGCAAAGGCCCTCCATTAATTTTTTGTCTTTTACTAATTGTAATAATTGTTTTGCTCCTAAAAACATATTTTTTATTTTTAATTTTTTTTACTGTTTTGTACGAATTCTTTCCAATCTTTGGTGACTATGCCACCCACCGGCGAAAGAGATGCTTTAATTGGCGGATGCGACTCATATCCAATAAGTTCCACACTTTCCGGCTTAAAGTCGTCTATTTCTCTCAAATTTTGATCTATTTTAACTGTCGGGAAGGGCAACGGCTCGCGAAGCAACTGTTCCTTTACGGCATCCAAGTGATTTTCATAGTAATGGATGTCTCCAAAAGTATGGATAAATTCGCCGGGTTCGTTTCCGGTTATTTTTGCCAAAATAATTGTTAACAAAGCATAACTGGCAATATTGAATGGCACTCCCAAAAATACATCGCATGATCGCTGATAAAGCTGCAAAGAAAGCCGCCCGCCATTAGCATTTATTTGAAACATATTGTGGCAAATCGGAAAACGGCAGGCTTCGCCGGGAGCGGCCATTTCGTAAAGATATTCCGGATTCCAGGAATTAACTATTGCGCTATGCGTGCTTTTATCATTTCGAATATTACTTATAAGCCATTGCAACTGATCAATTGTCCTGTCGGTTTTTGTGGGCCAGTGCCTCCACATATCTCCATAAACGTGCGGCAAATTTCCATGAAGTTCCGCAAAGTCTTTATCTGTTGCAATTTTTTCTATAAATTCTTCTTTGGTCATTTCTTTCTCAAGGCCTTTTGTTATTTTTTCGCGGTAAATTCGGTAAGGATAGTCATCCCAAATGTGAACATTATTATCTACAAGATACTTAATATTTTTTTGTCCGCTCATAAACCAATAAAGCTCTTGCACAACCCCTTTCCAAAAAACTTTTTTGGTTGTTAACAAGGGAAATCCCTGTGAAAGGTCAAACCTAAATTGTTTTCCGAAAAGGCTGTATGTTTTAACGCCGGTGCCGGCATCAACCTGCTCGTGACCTTTGTCAATTAGCTCTTGCAGTAAATTTAAATATTGATATTCCGGGTGATTTTTATTTGCTGACGGTATTTTAGCGCCAACCATAGGAACCGCTTTTAACCCGGGCTCTTCTAATATTTTACTGGCCGTGGCTCCGCTTTGGTCAGCATATTTATGGTCTGCTTGCTCAAGGTACGGAACTTCAGACGAAGAAGAAATGCTTTCAAAAGTCATGGCGCAAATCCTCATTCCGCTGTATAAAACAATAGGGACTGTTCCCAAATTTCCCAACTCCATAACCGCCCTGCCCCTCCAACCCGGATCAAATCTGGCTGCCGTAACATGTATAACCAAACCCAGCCTGGCTAGAGAGCTTCTGCCATCCAACCTTCCCATAATGTTTGATGGTAAAGTTATTTCTTCTTTTGTGACTGCGATTACAAAGTCATGCGGCTGTATAATAAAAGAACCGCCATCCTTAATCACAACCTCTTCCATCATCTCGTCAACATTAACGCCATTTTTTAAATCAATAAAAGGATAACGGCTTACTTTAAAAATTTTAAAACTATTGCCCAGGTGCAAGTCTAAAGAGCACGGCCCGAGCTGCTCCTCAAAATCCGGCGAAGGATTAATTTTAATCGTTCCCTGAGAAATACTTTTTTTGATATCCGTGTCAGATAAAATCATAACTTATTTTTGTTTTAATAATATTTTTGTGTAGTCCCATTTTACCACCCGCGCCAAATAAAAAGCAAGTGGAAAAACCACTTGCTTTTTACTAAATTTATTGTGTATTATCCGACCACGTCCACCCCCATGTTTTTTGCCGTGCCGGCAATGATTTTTATTGCCTGCTCAATGTCTGTGGTGTTTAAATCGGGCATTTTTGTTTTTGCAATTTCAGCCAATTGGGCTTTTGTGATTTTCCCAACTTTTACTTTGTTTGGAGTTCCAGAACCCTTTTCAATTCCAATTGCCTTGCAAATTAACTCCGCAGCCAAAGGTGTTTTTAGTTTAAAAACAAAAGACCTGTCTTTGTAAATTGTAACCTCGGCGGGAATTTTGTAGCCCGCCATTGCCTGTGTTGCGGCGTTAAACTTTTGACAGAACTCTGCAATGTTTAATCCGTGAGGAGCCAGCGCCGGTCCGATTGGAGGCGCCGGGGTTGCTTTGCCTGCCTGTATTTGCACCTTGACTACAGCTTTTATTTCTTTTGCCATATATTTATTCTCCTATTTTTTTAATTTGTAATGAATCCAATTCAACTGGAGTGTCTCTGCCAAACATATTAACCAGCACTTTAATTTTTCCTCTTTCTTTATCAAGCTCTGAAACTTTTCCTTCAAAGCCCTTAAACGGCCCGTCTGTAATTTTAACCGTAGAACCAATTTCAAAATCAATTGTAAATTCCGGCTCGCCCATTTCCATTCTTTTCATTAAGTCATCCATGTCCGATTTTGAAACCGGAATTGGGGTTGTTCCCGCCCCCAAAAATCCCGTAACTCTTGGCGTGTTTCTGACAACATACCAAGACTCATCGGTAACATTCATTTCCACAAGCACATAACCAGGATAAATTTTTTCCTCAACTGTTTTTCTTTTTCCGTTTTTTATTTTAATCTTTTTTTCTTTTGGAACAATTACATTAAAAATTTTGTCTTCCATGCCCAAAGATTCAATCCTTTGTTTAAGATTTTTTGCAACCGCGTCTTCATAACCCGAATAAGTATGAATAACGTACCAATTCCTGTCTTGTTCTATTTGCTGTTTTGCCATTATCTTATAATAAAGCTCTTAATTATTGTTGTAAAAATGTAGTCCAGCCCGCCCAAAAATGCCGCAACCAAAATAGTCACCGCCAAAACAATAAGGGTATATCTTATAATATCTTTTTGGGAAAGCCAACTTACCCGCCTCATTTCCACCCAAACCTCTTTAAAAAATATATTAACTTTTTGTGATATTGTCATATTTTTTATATATTGCTCGGTTTTTAAAATGGCCCGGAGGCCATTACACCTCTATATTACCGCATATAAATTTACAAGTCAAGTGCCTAAATTCCCAATGCTTTGACAAGCTGTTTTATTAAGGAAACAACCACAGGAGGTGGCATTAAGCTGTTGGACAGCGTACCCTCGTCGTCTTTTACTTCCCAAGGGCTTTCCTGCACCTCAACTTTATTTTCCGCTTCGTTAAAGGTGTAATTGTATCCTGGCGTGATTTCGTAGTCATCTGTAACTTCTTTTGTTTTATCAACGGGAATTGAATTTCTCAACAAAACTTTCGGAACTCCCTGCAATTTGTAAGCTTCTTTAATAAGCATTTCGTCTTTTTCCAAACGAGCTCTTATGGGCTCAATTCCCTGTTCGTCGCCCTCTTTTGTAACCATTCTGGCGCCAGGACATCCGGCATTGTCACAAATCAAATAAAACTTATTATTTTCATACTCAATTTTTTTAGTTGCGAGCAACTTTGTATTGCGCGAGGCATTGCACAGCGGGCATATAACTCTGAATTTTACCCTTTCATCAATAACGGTTGTCGGCACATCTATTAAAATAAAAACATCCGGATCATCTCTGTAATTTATTAAATCTCTAAAAAATAAAGCATAGGAAACCTGGTCAATATCGCGAGGAAACCCATCAATAAAAATGGCCTTTTTACCAAGCTTTGCAATTTCCCTTTTTGCCAAAGCCAAAATCAGTTCCGAAGGCAAAAGAACTTTTGTTGACCTGCCCTCCATTGACTCAATAATTTTATCCAACGAATGAAATCCCCTATAATTTTTCTGCAAAAATTCAGTCAATTCTTTTTTCTGGTTTTCATCTTTTAAAACTTCGTCAAAAGACCTTATCATGTCTCCAATTGAAAAATGCGCAATCCTGTCCTTATCAACAACTTCAGCCAGCATTTTGGCATAAGTTCCCTTGCCCGAGGATTTTTTCCCCATCAAATAAGCTACAAAAGTGTTATTTTTTAAATACTCCCTTAATTTTTTTATTTCCGGCCTGGCTTTGTATTCAAAATACTCCTGGCGGGAATTAACGTCGGTTAGGTCAAACTTCTTGTAAATCTCTGATTTTGTCTTAAAAAGCGGAAAATCTAAATCTTTCATCTTAAAATTTTTACTTTAATATTATATTTTTTCCATCAGACACCATATTTACGTCGCCATTAGTGTCTGTTCTTAAAATCTTTATACCAAATTCTTCCAATCTTTTCAATGTTTCTTGTGTAGGATGCCCGTAGCTGTTCTTTCCCACAGATATCACCGCGATGCCGGGCTTCACGGTTTCTAAAAAAATGTCTGAGGTTGAATATTTTGACCCGTGATGCGCCACTTTTAAAACGCTTGCTGACAAATCAGCGCCCCCATTAACAAGTTTTTTTTCTGCAGAACTGCTTATGTCGCCCGTAAAAAGAAACTCATTATTGCCAAAAATTAATTGCGAGACCACGCTTGTGTCATTTGTGTTTTTGGGCTCCTGGTTATTTAGATTTTCATGAGGAAATAAAATATCAATTAAAACCTCCCCCGCCATTATTTTTTCTCCCGCCTTTGCAATCAAAATTTTTGTTGATTTGCTTTTTCCGTCCAGCGACGCCAAAAAATTTCTTTTCGGCTTTTGCGCCTCCTCTAGAAGCGCGGCTAATTTTTTGTTTTCCGCACTATTTTTTATAACTCCTGTCCATAAAAAATAATCCACTTTGTAATTTTGCAGAACATCCAGTAATCCGGTCATGTGGTCTTTTTCAGGATGAGTTAAAATCACCAAATCAATTGTTTTATCCCAAAAAGGCATTCTTTCCGCCAGTTTCTGTAACAAAATTGAATTTGGGCCTCCGTCAATTATAATCTGGTGGCCTTCTGGAGTTTTAATAAAAATAGAATCCCCCTGTCCCACATCCAAAAAATCCACCTCTAGCATTTTTTCTTCACTCAACGCAAAAACCTCCCTCCAGCAAAAGATATTTAATGCCAAGAGAAAGAGAACAGAGAGAAAAATATACTGTCGCTTCATATCTTATTATTCTTTGCAGCAATCAATCGCATGCTTTACTATACTGCCCAATTTATCGAGTAGCCCCTTTTTATCATCGTCTTTTTTGTCTATTTGATTGTCCTCAATTTTTTTAACTTCACCCATATTTATCAATTTTAAATTAAGCCCCCAAAAAAGCGAGTAAAGCTGATAAGATTTTTTAAAAAAGTCTTGTGCTTCTTCTTTTTTGCCTTGCCCTTGCGCTTTTGTGCCAACCTCCATAAGCCTCATTGAAGCGGCCAACAGATGTTTTGAAATGCACCATATTTCCCCTTCCGAATCCTTAACAATTTTTTTTAGCAAATCTTTTCTCATCTCGCGTGCCGTATTTAATAAATCAAAATATTCGGGCTTGCCGGTTTTGTTTGCGGTAAAAAAGAAATGCTCCTCAATGGAAATTAAATTCATTATGGCAATGGACAAATCCTCGTCTGAAGACAAATCAAGCTGGTTATCTTTGCTTTCGTTTACTTTTTTGATAAACTCGTCAATTTTTAAATTATCATCCATAGAATTAAACTAATTATTATTAATGTCAAAACCGGAACAACTACTTTTTGGTAAGGAAAAAATGACTTGCCGTTATTTTTTGTTTTTAAAAAATTATGCAATAAAACTGCGGCAATAAAAAATGTTGTGCCCAAAATAACGCCTAAAATAAATTTATCAATTCCAAAAATATTATTTAATGGATGGCCGACAACATCATAAAAATAAAGTGGCACAATTGTGAGGGCATAATATATTGCCCCGATTACGTATAAGCTAAATTTAAATCCCCACCCTTTTTTAACAATCCATTCGTGCGTCCAAACAGTTATAGAAACCAGCAACGCGCCAATCCACATCCCCGAAATAATATCATCTACTCCAAGCCATCTTGAAAGGCCAAGTCCGGCCCCAACAGCAACCACGCAAACAGGGCAAACAGCTTTTGCCACGCCTGCCCATAAAAACCCAAACACAACAGAGCTTAAAATTGCTAATTTATTGTATGCCTGCTTCATTTTTAAAAAAATTAATTGCATCAACGTCGCCGATTATACACTTACCTGCTCCGTCATATAAAAATGGCACTCCCACAGTGTCTCCTTTTATTCCACATGTCTCCGCCGCTTTCTCCAAAATCAGTTGATTATTCCTGTTATACCAAACTTCTAATCTTGAAAACTTAACTTTATCTTCTATTTTGTTTTCTGTTATAAAATCGTCTACAACTTTACAATGAGGGCACCCTTCGCCGTAAAACAAAATAATCCCTTCGGGCATAACAACTTCTGCAATTGGTGATCCGGAAAAAATTTTTGTCAAAAATCCGTTTTGCGCGCCAAAAAATAAAAGCCCTAACACGACCACTCCTATAATTGTAAATATAATAGCTTTATCCATATTTTAATTTAATCATAAAATTTTTATACAATCAAGCTTGACTAATGGTATTACGGGGTTAAAATACAAATTGGGTCTTTTCCAATCAAGGAGGGTTTTATGGCATCAGCTACCTTAAGGTCTGGGCTTCGCATTGCGACGACCTGGTTGGTTCGAAAACACTTGCCCGAGGTTATCGCAATAGAAAATGAAAGCTTTGAATTCTCTTGGCCAGAAAATGACTTTCTCTGCTGTCTTCGCACGCGCAGGGATGTCGGCCGGGTTGTTCTCAGCGAGGATCGGGTTGTGGGTTTTGTTATTTATGGGCTGTATAGCGATTTTTCTCACGTAATAAACCTTGCCGTGGCCCCTAATTTCCGACGCAAGGGCGTGGGCAGTCAAATAATTACTGAGCTATATGCCAGTCTTCCATGGCGAAAGCGAAATCGGATAGTGACCGAGGTCAGAGAAAGAAATCTGGCGGCTCAGCTATTCTTTCGCACCAATGGTTTTGTCGCTCAAGACGTATTGCATAATTATTACGATGATTCGCCCGAAGACGCATACCGCATGGTGCGCAGATACTACAAAGAAGTAGTGGAAGCATGAATACAACCCGCAGTTTGTCGACGATGAATTATTTTACCGCAACACAAGTTGCGGCTTTTTTATTTGTAAAACTTCATCGAAAGAGCATTTAAAACAACGCTTACAGATGAAAACGCCATTGCCGCTGCAGCAATTGAAGGGTTTAAAAGCCAGCCTGTCGAGGGGAATAAAACTCCGGCAGCCACAGGAATTCCAACTATATTATAAAAAAACGCCCAAAAAAGCCCGATTTTTATTTTTTTCAATGTGTATCTGCTTAAATCTATAGAACTCACAACATCCCTTAAATCATCTTTTATCAAAACAATTTCTCCTGTTTCCATTGCAACGTCTGTCCCTGACCCCAAAGCAATCCCCAGGTTTGCCTGGGCCAGCGCAGGGGCGTCATTAATGCCGTCACCAACCATTGCCACAACTTTGCCTTCTGACTGCAATTTTTTGATTTCGTCTGATTTTCCCTGGGGCAAAACTTCTGCCAAAACTCTGTCAATTCCAACTTGTTTTGCAATTGCCAGCCCCACCCTTCTATTGTCTCCTGTTATCATAGCAACTTGTTTTCCCATTTTGTGGAGTATATCAACTGCTTCTTTTGAATTTTCTTTCAAAACGTCCGCAACCACAATAATTCCGATAACTTTTTTATCAATGGCCAGAATCATTGCTGTTTTTCCTTGGTCCTCAAAGGTTATCATCTTATCTTCAATCAAATCAACAGAAATATTATTGTCTTTCATCAAAGACCTAGTGCCCAACAGAATTTTTTTTTGGTCCAAACTTGCCTCAACCCCTTTGCCAGGAATTGCCAGAAATCCTTCGACCTTGCTCAAAGCAAGATTTCCCTCTTTTGCCTTTTTAACAATTGCTTCGGCCAAAGGGTGCTCGGAATTTTTTTCAACAGAAGCCGCAATTTGTAAAATCATATTTTCGTCCGTAATTGGCGCAATGTCGGTTACGACGGGTTCTCCTTTTGTGAGCGTCCCTGTTTTATCAAACACAACCATATTTATATTTTTTGCTGTTTCTAAAGCCTTGCTGGATTTTATCAAAATGCCTTTTTGCGCAGCCAATCCTGTGCCCATCATAACTGCCGTGGGCGTGGCTAACCCAAGAGCGCAAGGGCAAGCAATAATCAAAACTGCCACAAAAATTGTTAGAGCAAACGCAAAGGAATATCCCGCCAAAAGCCAAAACACAGCAGACAGCAAAGCTATAACCAATACAACGGGCACAAAATAAAACGAAACCTTGTCTGCTAAAAGCTGTATTGGCGCCTTCGAGCCCATTGCATCTTCGACAATTTTAATAATTTGCGAAAGCATTGTGTTTTTTCCAACCCTTGTAGCCTTAAATTTTAAAACACTTGTTTTATTTATTGTGGCTCCAATCACTTCGTCTCCTTTTTTCTTTTCAACGGGAATTGATTCCCCCGTAATGGCTTTTTCGTCCACGCCCGAATATCCGTCAACAACAATTCCATCAACAGGAATTTTTTCTCCGGGCTTCACCAAAACAATGTCTCCCTCAACAACCTCCGAAATAGCAACAACCAATTCTTTTTCGTCTCTTATAACAATTGCTGTTTTGGGCTGCAACCCCATAAGCTTTTTTATTGCTTCTGAGGTTTTACCCTTGGTGATTGCTTCTAAATATTTTCCCAGAGATATAAAGACAAGGATAAATATTGACGCCTCAAAATAAAACGACTCCATTGATATCTCTTTGCCTAAAAATAAAAGTGCTGCGTTTACCAAGCTATAAAAATAAGCCGTTGCTGTTCCAATCAAAATTAACGTGTCCATGTTCGGACCCATTTTTATAATTTTTTTTGCCCCCGACTGCCAGATATTAAAACAAACCCCGATAACAGCGGTTGCCAAAACCGCCTGAATTGCTATTCCGTATTTCTCAAAAAAAGAAGGCATTGGGAGGCCTATCATTTTACCCATAATCATATAAATTACCGGCAATCCCAAAATTAGCGAAAACAAAAAGCGGTTTTTTAATCCTTTGATTTCCGCCTCTTTTTGCATTTTATGGTGGTCGTGCTCTCCTGCTGTCGCATTCATTTTGGGCATATCGTCAAATGCCGTATAGCCCGAGTCGTTAATAACTTTTTTTATTTTTTCAACATCTATTTTTGTAGAATCAATATCTATATAAGCTTTTTCGGTGGCAAAATTAACATTAACGGAATTAACTCCTTTTGTTTTCTTTAAATCGTGTTCTATCACCGCCGCGCAAGAGGCGCAGGTCATTCCGCCAATTTGTAATTTTATTTTCTTATCCATTATTTTTTACCCGTCTGCCGTCAGGCAGGTTTAATTCTTTTAAGATTTTTTCCAGATCCAAATCATACATTTTACAAACTTCTCCAATTTCTAATTTATCAATCTCAAACTGCGCCATTGGGCACGATAAACAAGGCACACCGTTTTTCGCCAAAATCTCCTCCACGTTTTTTTTGTTTAATATTTTTTTTAGTGTTGTTTTTTCAGTAACTTTCATATTTTTTTTAATTTACAACTTCTATTATACCTGTAATCATTCCCATTTGGCAGGAAAACCGGAATTTACCTGCCCTTTGCGGAGTAAACTCTTTTACTGAGAGCTGTCCGGGAGTCAAGGGAATTGCCCCCGCAAATAAGCTGCTGGAAATAATTGAACTGTTGCAACCTCCCGCCGATTCATCTGCGGTAATTTCCCACCTTACCGGAACTCCCCCCCTCACTTTAAAATAATTAGGCACATCTCTGTTGCTATAAGCAGTCATTTTAATAACCTGTTTACCGTCAACAATTGAAGGCAGGTCTTTTTCGTTAACCTTTACATTTTGAGTTTGACTTGAAGCAACTATATTATTAAACCCGGTAAAACCCAAAACGTTCATTTGACTTGAAATATTGAAAAGTGCAAAAAATAAAACTAAAAATCCGGCAATTTTGGAAAACTTTTCCGCTGTATGCGGTTTTGAAGAAAACCTAACAGATGATAACCCGATAAATAAAAGCATTGGAACCGTGCCAAGGGCAAAGAATCCCATTATTAATGCCCCTTGAAAAATATTTCCCGAAAGCAAAGCTAAACTTTGGGCCGTAATGGTAAATCCGCAAGGAATAAAAAAAGTTAAAGCTCCCATAATAAACGGCATGTTTCTGCCATGAAAATTATTTTCATTTGAAACGAACCTTGTTGCGGATTTTGGAGCTGTAATTTGAAACTTCCTGAACGCTTTTACTCCAAGCATTTGAAGCCCCAAGGTAATCATCAAAAACGATATCGCTATAATTAAAAACGCTGTAAACTGCGGGGAAATTTGCAGCCGGCTTCCAATAATTCCCAAAACTCCGCCCAAAACAACGTACGAAACAACCCTTCCCAAATTAAACATAATATGGGGCTGAAGCTTTTTCCCCGCCCAGGACGAACCAACCTGTGGCTGGGAGGTTTCAGAATACAAGTCATTCCACTGTTTTGACATTGATAAAACAATTCCACCAACCAGAGCCGCGCAAGAAGAGATCCCGGCCAAAATCCCAAATCCAAAAAAAGCCATCAGAGAGGACGCAGAACTTATTCGCATAAAATCAGCTATCCCCAGCTTCTGCAAAAATAAAAAGGCAATTATCAAAAAAATAGCGAAGTTAAAAGCCACCAAGGTCGTATTTGTTTTCCCGTCTGCCGTTTTTTTGTCATTCCCACGCCTTGCCTCGCCGAAGCTTTCGGCGGAGGCGGGAAGGCGGGAATCCAGATTTTTGCTATTTATATCTGCGAACCTATAGTTTTCCTCCTTAAACATTTTACTCAATCTCTCGGGGTTTGGCCTGTCGCCCTCATATTCCACAACCACCTGCCCCTTGGATGTGGATGCATCAACAGATTTGATATTTTGAATTTCTAAAAGTTTTTTCTCTATCAAAATTTCGCACGAAGCGCAATGCATCCCGTCAACTTTGTAAACGTGTTCTTTCATAATTCTTATTTGTTAAACAACTTTGTAACCTTAAGTATTTCATTGGTCATCTCCTTTCTCTTCCTATCATTTTGCGAAGCCATCGCGGTTTTAAAACACGAATTTAAATGATTTTCCATTAATAGTTCATGGGCTGACCTTAAAAGCCCTATGGCAGCCAAATCCTGTTGCATAATATCAACGCAGTATTCGCCCTTTTCAGTCATGCCAATAATTCTGGCCAAAAGAGAATGCGCCTTTTTAAAATTTATCAATGCTTTTTCTTTGTTGGTTTCCGACATAATTTTTGTTAATTAATTTTTATTTATTCATTTATACAAATACCAGAATTTTATTAATTTTTAATTAAATACCTGCACCTATGGTATAGGTTCATTATATCAGGCAAAACATCCCTGTCAACAGATTATTCCGCCACCAAGGACATGCTTGCCCCTATAAAAAACCGCTGATTGGCCGGGAGTTATGGCGCGCTCTGGTTTCTTGAAATTTAGCGTGCCGTCTTTTTTTAGTTCGGCTTTTATCAACGGCGCCCTGTATCTTGCGCGAACATCAAGCAATGCCGGAAACTTTTTGGGTTTTTGAATCCAATTTATATTTTTAATTTCGGCTTTTGACGAATGCAAGTCTTTTTCCCTGCCCACGTATATTATATTTTTTTTAATGTCTTTTCTTACCACAAAATATGGCCCTTGCCCGTTTTTGATATCTAGGCCATGCCTTTGCCCTATTGTATAATAGAAAGCGCCGTCATGGTCTCCCACATATTCGCCGTTTACATCAATTATTTTACCGATTTTTGATTTTATATACATTTTTAAAAACTCTTTCATGTTAAACTGCCCGACAAAGCAGACTCCTTGGCTGTCTTTTTTTTCTGCGTTTTGCAAACCAAATTTTTTGGCCAATTTTCTAACTTCGGGCTTCTCTAAATTCCCAACTGGAAAAATTATCTTGCTTAATTGACTTTTTTTAATTGTGTATAAAAAATACGTTTGGTCTTTGTTTTTATCTTTTGCTTTAAAAAGTTTGTTGCCGAGCGAAGTGCGCGCATAATGTCCTGTGGCAACATAGTCTGCGCCCCCTTTCATTGCCCTGTCAAAAAACAATCCAAATTTTATAATTTTATTGCACATAACATCCGGATTAGGCGTAATTCCTTTTTTATAGGATTCAATCATATATTTACCAACCTCTTTTTCATATTCTTTTGAAAAGTCCCATGTTAAAAACGGAATGCCCAATTTTGCGCAAACCTTCATTGCGTCCTGCCGGTCTGTTTTCCAAATGCATTCTTTTCCCAAAATTGGGGGTGCCCACTGGCGCATATAAACTCCAACTATATCAAAACCGGCCTTCTTCAGCAAAGCCGCAGAAACCGAACTGTCCACGCCTCCTGACATCGCCACAAAAACCCTTTTTTTAGCCTTCGTTAACTGTTTTAACATAATTGCAGTAGTCGCATTCTGAATTTGATTCCGGAATTTGGTCGGAATTAAGGCATTTGTGAATATCCAAAACAGTTTTCTCTATCCAGTCCCCATTTCCGGTGTATGGAATTAAAGTTACGTCAAATTCCAGTTTTGCGTTAAAAATTCTGTTGTAGGTTTTTCCGTTGCAGTAAACAAAATATCCCGTGTCTGAAACATTAAATCCGTTTTGACGAAAAAGCCACTGGTAAATTTCCATCTGGCGCTTATAGCATTCATGCCAAGACTTATCCAACTCCTTTATGTCTCCAAATTTTGCGGTTGCCTTGTAATCCACCACAATATACTCCCCTTTTGAGTTTTGCCAGAGGTCGTCAATTGCTCCGGTTATTAAAAAATTTGTGGGCTGGTGCAAAAATTGGATGCCCCTTAAGGTGTTTCTCCATTCATCAATTTTTTCGTGCTTTGCGGGAATTGCGTCAACTTTGTAGTTTTTTATCAACGGGTGCGCCAGAGCCTTTTCGCGATAAATATCAAATTCCTGTTTTAAAAGGATATCAACCGCCATATTCAAATTAAACGGAAATCCATTTGGCCTGCTTATTCCCAATTTTCTGTCAACGTAAAAACATTTAGGACATTCCAAAAAATATTCTATTTTTGAACGAGATAATTTAAACGGCTCGGATTTCGAGCCATCATATAAACCGGTTGTTTTTTTAGGAGTGTACCAGCGCGACATATATTTTATTTAAGCATTTTTTGAAAATAAAAAAAAGAGCCCTGTGACACACAAGACGAGAGTTAACTCGTGTGCGCACAGGGCATAGTCCCGGCCCAGTGGGACTTTAGCTGTCCAAAAAATCCCGATGGGGGTTGCGTTCTGACGGAGCCATATCCTCCGGCTCTTCGCCCATTTGCCCGTGCCGGTCCTCCTCGTCATAGGCATTGGCGAATGGCTCCAGGACGGTGTCTTGATCGGGCTGGCACATACAAAATCCTCCGCGTTAAAAAAATGGTGAAAGAAACTGCCGAAAAGGGGCTATATTTAGTATAGCACCTTTAAAACTATATGTCAATATTTTTGGCGGCTTTAGCGTGAGTTTGGATAAACTTCTTTCTGGGCTCAACTTCCTCCCCCATTAATATATCTAAAGTTTTATCTGCTTCGTGAGCTTCCTCAACTGCAACCTGAAGCAATGTCCTGTTTTCCGGATTCATTGTTGTTTCCCAAAGCTGTTCGGGATTCATTTCTCCCAAACCTTTATATCTCTGTATTGAAGCCGTTGCTTTACCCATATCTTTTATAATTTTATCTCGCTGGCCGTCCGAATACGCATACTGGGCTGTTTTGCCAAAAGAAATTTTATACAAAGGGGGTTGGGCGATATAAATGTGTCCCGCGTCAACAACGGGCTTAAAGTGCCTATAAAAAAATGTTAAAAGCAGTGTCCTAATGTGCGCTCCGTCAACGTCAGCGTCGGTCATAATTACAATTCTGTGATATCTTAATTTTTCAATATTAAAATCTTCGCCAATTCCGGTTCCCATGGCAATAATAAGCGCTTTAATTTCTTTTGAGGCCAGCATTTTGTCCAGCCTTGCTCTCTCAACATTCAAAATCTTTCCCCTTAACGGCAAAATTGCCTGAAATCTCCTGTCTCTGGCCTGTTTTGACGAACCTCCGGCGGAGTCTCCCTCAACAATATAAATTTCTGAATCTTCGGGGTTTCTGGACAAACAATCTGCAAGCTTTCCGGGCAAGGCCAATCCCTCCAAAGCTCCCTTTCTTAAAACCGTCTGGCGCGCAGCTTTTGCGGCCAATCTTGCTTTTGTTGCCAGCAAACAGTTTTCAACAATTGCCCTGGCATCGCTTGGATTTCTTTCTAAATAGTCAGACAATCCTTCGGCGGTGGCTGCTTCAACAGCGGGCTTTGCTTCCGGATTTCCCAATTTTGCTTTTGTCTGGCCTTCAAATTGCGGAGTTCTTATTTTTACCGAAACAACCGCGGTTAATCCCTCCCTTACATCATCTCCTGAAAAATTTTCATCTTTTTCCTTTAAAAACCCTTCGCGCCTGGCGTAATCGTTTAAGGATCTTGTTAAAGCTGTTCTAAATCCTGAAATGTGCGTTCCGCCCTCAACAGTGTAAATATTATTTGCGAAAGATTCTTCCGTACATTCCATTTCTTGTGTGTACTGAAAAGCCGCTTCAACTGCAATATTATCTTTTTCGATAGAAATTGAAAAAATATTGGGATGCCTTGCATGGTTTCCTTGAACCAAATATTTTACATACGAGCCCACCCCCCCTTCAAAATAAAACACATACGAGGACTCTTCTTCTTTTTTTCTTTCGTCGCGAAAAATTATTTTAACTCCTTTTGTTAGATATGCCTGCTGACGTAAATGACTTAGAACTCTTTTGGGATCATATTTTAGCTCGCCCGAAAAAATTGTGTCGTCATATTCAAAAGTTTGTGTTGTCCCGGTTTTTTTTGACTCGCCGACTTTTTTAACAGAGCCTCTTGGAACCCCTCTCATATATTCCTGCTCATAAATTCCGCCATCTCTTTCAACATGAGCCAGCATATAGGTGGACAATGCACACACAACCGAAATACCCACTCCATGCAAACCTCCGGAAACCTTATAAGCCTCTCCCCCAAATTTTCCGCCCGCATGCAAGGTTGTCAAAACCGTTTCCAAAGTAGATTTGCCTGTGTCGGGGTGCTTTTCGACAGGGATTCCCCTGCCGTCGTCGGAAACCCTTACACGGTTTTCCGGCAACAAAACAACTTCAATTTCCTTGGCGTATCCTGCCATTGCTTCGTCCAAACAATTGTCCACAACTTCCCAAATTAAGTGATGCAAGCCGTCAATTCCGGTTGAACCAATATACATTCCCGGCCTTAACCTTACAGGTTCCAATCCCTTCAAAACATAAATATCCTTGGCTGTGTATTCACCCTCTTTTCTTGTTTTTTTTGCTTCTATCTTCGGCTCGGATTTTACAACCTCTGTCTTTCTTTCCTCCTTTTTCCCCTCGCCTTTGCTCGGGGTAAGCGTCCGCTCCGCTCCCTTATCTGCAACAACTTTCTCAACCTTCTTTTCAACCAGTTTTTCTTTTGCAACCTTAACAGGCTCGGCTTTTTTAGGGACGGGTTTTACAACCGCTTTCTTTTCAATTTTTTCTTCTGTTGATTTTATGTTTAGTTTCATGCTTTTTTATTTTTATATTTGGCCGTTAAAAAAATAATTGTTAAATTGGCTAAACAAGAAAGAAAATAGACTATGACATAAGGAATGTTTTTAATAGAAACCGCGTAAATTAGCAATATAAAATTACATAAAAACCAAGTAAGCCAAGCCACAAAACTTATTCCTTTTGAATCCTTAACTTTTATCAGGTGAGCCACCTGCGGTACATAGGCGAGAATCGCAACGACACCAGCGATAGTTGCTCCGATTGCTAAAATATTAATCATAGATCTTATCTTAAAACTGCGTTTAATTATTTTTAACCTTTGACTCTTGACAAGGGCCCTTAATCTGCTATACTTAGGTTGCATTAGAAAACGCCGGCCTGTACGGCGTTTTCCTTTACTTTAAATTTGTAATTTTCAATTTTAGGTCGTTAATTTCAATCAAATTTGCTTTGCCGGGAAACTCCCCACATATGTTTTTCAATTTCTTAGAGAGTCGTGATGTAAAATAGCGGTCTCTAATTATTATCTTTTTTGCGCTTGAAATTATATAAGCTTTAACTCCTTTTAAAATAACATTTCTGATTAAAAATTCAAAATCTCCGTCACCGGTAAAAATGTAAAATACATCTCCATTTTTTGCCAAATCCATAGCATCAACCGTTAAGTCAACATCGCAGTTGGCTTTTTTGTTAAAACCCGTATCAATTTTTTCTATAAATTTATTTCCGCATTTTGGGCAGGAAACATTTATTTCTTTGTCTTTATTTTTATATGAAAAAAGTTTTTTGTCTCTTACTATAAATCCGCTATTTTTCAGTTCTTCAGATATTTTTGCCATTTCCAAGTCTCTGTCGTCAACGCCAATATACAAAAACACTTTTTCGCATTTCCAATTATTTTTCAAAAAATTACACAGCTTTTTCCAATCTATTGCAAAACCAAGCAGTTTCTTCGTAGTAGTATCAGTATTTTGAAAATCAATAAACGCATAATTCATATTATCTTAAAACCACGCTTAAGTCGGTTTTTGTTTTTTCACGGATTTCTTCTTGTATCTTATTTATTTCTTCATTAGTCAGCGTTCTTTCGGGCGAGCGATAAATAATTCTAAAAGTGTATGATTTTTTGTCTTTGCCGAATTTCGCGTCGTCCTCAAACTGGTCAATCAGTTTTACTTCTTCAATTAAATTTTCAGCAAAATCTCTTACAATTTCATAGTAATTGTTCAAATTAACACTCTTATCTATTATAAACGATATATCGCGCGAGGTTTCAGGATATTTGCTGACCTCTTTATATTTGCTGTTTATGTCTTTAAACTGGCTTGTAATCCTTGTGTCCTTTGACCAAAAAATCCTGATATCCGGAATCCCCATCTTAATCATAGCAACCCTGTCTAAACCAAAAGTG